>ERZ857969.81-NODE-81-length-143704-cov-15.216465_pt1 | contig 143704 bp, 185 predicted proteins | sample MGYA00519864_ERZ857969 | MGnify/ENA primary metagenome ERZ857969 (study PRJEB31778, sample SAMEA3449382) | human gut metagenome | biome: human gut; feature: human-associated habitat; material: faeces | place: United Kingdom | collected 2010/2012 ...
ACAGAGAAAAATGGTGCTAGGACAACAGTCCTAGCACCACTTTGTCTACAGTCTGAAAAAGCCCCTTTATGGGGCTTTTTCTAATTAAAATAGTTGTCAATTGACCTATCATTTACAATATCTTCAGCAACTAAGCGGTATTTATTATCATTTGATATGTTACCGACATCTAAATTATAAAAATGTTCAGTAATTGCTTTTTCTGCTAAATTACGTACTGTTCGTGCATTTGCAAAATTAGAGCTCTCTTTTTTAGAAGGCAATATTTTTTCCAGCCGTTCTAAAGCTTCTAAATCGACTACCATGTTTTCGGCATAAATCAAATTGATGAAAATTCGTTGCATTTCTTCAATTGTGTAATCTTCAAACATAAAATAGTTTTTTATACGAGATGCAAGACCGGAATTTGAGTTAAATAATCCCTTCATTTCTTTTTTATATCCGGCCAATATAACAATCATATTAGTCCTTTCGTTTTCCATCTCATTTAAAATGGTAGATAATAGCTGCTGCCCTAAGCCGTAATCGCCTTGGACAAGAGAGTAGGCTTCATCAATAAACAATATTTTCCCTTTTGCTCTTGTTAAGAGCATTTTAGTACGTGCAATTGGGTCTTCTCCCGATTTAAAAAAATTGCCATCAACATAAATATATTCATTACGTTTAATGTACTTGTATTGATATAAAAATCCGGTTAGAATACCGGCGATTGTTGTTTTCCCGGTTCCTGGATTACCTAAAAAGCACATGTGCATATTATTAATGGGGTGTTTTTTATCCTTTATTTGCGATTTAAAACGTAACACTTCTTGCTTAACTTTTGTTAACCCGATTAAATCATTTAAATCTTCTTCCGGATGTTTGCTGCCTTTTTTTACAATGCTTTTGAATTCTGCATCAGATAATAAGGATTCATTTTTTAACAATTGCATCTGTGCTGCCGCATCTCGTTGTTGTTTCGTTAAATATTTGTGCTTCCCAGACTTTAATTGACGAGTTGCCTGTTCTAGTCGTTCTTTCCTTAAAAAACTTCGCAAAACAAAACATCCAATCCAAAAAACAAACCCAATTACGCCAGCTAAAATATAAGTCAATTGTGTAAAGTGGTAATCGTTAATGGATAACCATATCAAACTACTCCAGCCAATAATTGGAATGATAAAAAACAAAATACATCCAAAATTTAATAATATTGTTCGTAATAATTTCATGATAATTCTCCTTTCTTTTTCTCAAATTGTTGATTGATTTCTACAAAAATAAGTGCATCTCCACCATTATCCGGATGATATTTTTTGACTAATTTTTTGTATTTTCGTATCAAATCTTTTTTTGTATTACAGTCATCAAAATAACCAGTTGGTACATTGGACGAAACAATATCAACATTTTCTTTTTGGTATTGCTTGAAACGTTGCTGCTTTTTATAGTCTTGTACGGACTCTTTTAATTGCTCAAAGTACATGATAAACCGCTCTTTAAGGTTTGTTATTTCATCTAATGTATTATAAATTTTTTCTAATTGACGTTTTCTCTTTAATTTTGTAATTAAAGTACGCACTTCGTCCAGTTTATCCGTTATTTCCTTGTTTGTTTGCATCATTTTGGCGTAAATTGCTTCATCCATAACAGCAGATGCCGCTTTTTCAAGATAATCAACAATTTGATTTCTTAATGCATTTATTTGCTGAACGTCACCATTAAATTCATCAATCAGAGCGTTCTTTTCGGATAATAGGGTATAATTCATCAAATCCCTCCTCTTCTTGCTGAATGACAAATCTTTCTTTGTCAAACAAATAAGACCATTTTTGATAGTCTCTAATAATTTGAAACTGCTTTAATATTTTAGCAGACCATAATTTTCGCTCTTTAATTAAGCTGGAGACCAATCGTTCTACTTTTTTTTCTGAAATATGCAAAATGTGAGCGATTGTTTTATTGGTTTTGTATTTCTTTTTCAGAGCAATAATGGTTTTCTTTTCTTTTTCTAACTGCTTTTGTTTTGCGTTCAATTTCTTCTTTGCGTAGTATTTTTTACAGTAAGCAGCATTATTTTTTGTCTTTGGTTGAATGCACTGTAAATTAAGACGTTCTCCCAATTCTTTTGAAATACCTAATTTATCCATAAGTGTAGATGTTTTCATGTAATAATTTTTATGTATCGCAGTGCAGATACAATTTTGTAACTTCTTTTCCGATAAAGGGCAGGTAAAATTGTCATTAAATTGCCAAAGAGCAACCCACGCTTTATCTATATTGCAATACAACAGTTTTGCATGAATATAAAAAGCAAAACATAATTGATTACGATGTCCAATTTCTGTATGATTCTGCTTGTAATATTCCTGTATTGTCTGAATGTCTTTTATTCGTAAAGCGTTCAATTCTTTGCTTGAATGATGATGTTTCTTTTTTTTGCTTTGCTTTTTCCAAGCAGAATACCATGCCGGTTTCTCCCATTCCCCCAATATAATATCCATATAATCCATTAAAGTTTTGCGTTTTGGAGTATCTAGAGCCCATCCATCATGGTCTAATTCATTTTCTTCAATTACTTTGATTTCTTTATATGCGGCCGTCCAATCAATACAATATGCTTGTAATTGGTTATTCCATTTATAGGAAAATTTTTTATTTACCTTAGCGTTTTTTGTATTATAACTGCCTGGTAATCGAATGAACGATTGGAGCCCTTGTGTTTCTGCGCAAAAATCAAAAGCTGGATAGTGATTAATTTTTGCTACCAGCCTTTTTTGTACTAAATCCAAAGCCTGCATTTGTTTTTTTCCGGAAACATGTCCATCTAACAAGTAAATAAGGCGAAACTGATTTCCATATTCAATATAATATGGAACCGGAATAATCGAGCTATCATGATATAATTCACGAATTGCACAAATTGCTTCTTCTACAGAGGCGGACTTATCTCTGCCAAGCTTATAATCAATGTCAATACAAAAAGCATAGCAATTAAAAATATCCCTTCGTGTTCCGGTTAAATTTGCTTTGTTTTTAAAAGTATTAAAGCTCATGTAAACATCTTCTTTTGGAAATTCAGCCAAAACTTTAGTTAAGTTGTCTGCTTTTTTTAACCAAGAAACCTGATGGAATTCCTGTTTTGCAATAGCTGGACTCCAAAATTTAACCAATTCGGTACCGGTTGCTTGTTCAAATATGGAGTTAAAGAGAGTAGTACAATCCATATGTATGTGCTCCTTTCAAAAATAGTCTGTAATTGTAATATGTCTGTTTGAAATGAAAATCGAAATCATATTATGAGCAAAAATTCAGCAGACAAGTCCAGATTTCTTCCAGAGAGGTAAAGACAATACCTATACATATAGTCTGTGAAAAAAATGAGGGTGGTAAGAAAATGTATTGACCTTTGTGCAAAACAAACCATTTTCCGTTGGTTTAAGAAAAAACAACATAACAGACATATTAAGACTAAGGAGGAATTTATATGATTAGTTTGCAGATGGGAGTTATCCCTAGTTTAGATATTTTAAAGAAATTGTCAGATATTAACAAAAGAAAAAATTGTTCAGAAAAAATAAAAAAGTATTTGAATGCCGAATTGCCGGAGAGTGAAATGCTGGTTGATTGGTCAAAAGCAAGACGAGATTATGATTTAATTCCATGGGCTGATAATAATGATTATTTGTCCTTATGGGAAGAGCGTCATGCACAGAATGAGTATTATTTAGATGACAAACATACTCTTGGTTCAATGGTTGCTTTTGAAGTTATTGTGGGATATGAAAAAGAATTGGAGATGGATATTGAGAAGTGGGGACGAATTCAGTATGACTGGTTTTGTGAAGAATTTTCAGAAGAAAATGTTTTGTCAGCAATGCTGCATTTAGATAGCGAAGCTTATCCTCATTGTCATTTTTTAATTTATTATACGACAAAAGAGGGCGTTATTACAGAATCTCCCTATATTGAGCAGGGAAAAGTAAGTGCGCAATTTCTTGCTAAATATGAAGATGCAATGAAAAAATTTCAGTTAGACGCTGTAACAAGAGAAAAATTGGCGAATTCAATAAAATCAAATAAGCCTGAGAATAATTCGGATTTTTATTTAGCAACAATTGACCGTTATATATCTGAAAATCCAAGAAACGCCATTGATGACCAGGAGTATATTTATGACACAGTGGGACAGTTATCACAAATAGCTTCTGCGTTAAGTATAGAACGACAAGAAGAACTTTTGACAGATTTAATTCACTATTTTATGCGTGTGGAGAAAAATACATTAAAGCAAGCACAAAAAGGGATTCTTCCAAAAGAAAGCTTCTTCAAAGAGGTGAAAAAACGCTTAAAACAATTAGGGGTTGAAAAGTCAGAAGAAGTAGATATCATGCTGAAAAGAATTGATAGCGCTATTTATGGTAATTACATTCTTGACCCATTATTAAATGACGAATCTATTTCAGATATTAAAGTAATTGCGCCAGACAAAATTCGAGTTAAAAGATATGGCCGGCGTTTGACTTCTAATCTACATTTTCGGGGAATTGATGATTATTACCGTTTTTTAAATGGAATTGTGATTCGCAATAACACAGATTTAAGCCCTTTTAATGCTGTCCAAAATTTTACAGATAAGTTTTCTAATGATAAGTGCATTATGCGTATTGATATTTGTACAACTTTTGTGAATTCAGTGGGGTGGCCGTATTTACATATTCGCAAGACGCCAAAGAAAAAATATACAATAGAAGATTTAATGAATTTTGGAATGCTTGACGCCAAAACAGCAGCTTACTTAATTGATAAAGTAAAAAACGGAAAAGGAATATTATTTACAGGAAAAGGGGGAGCCGGCAAAACGATTTTGATGAATACGCTTCTTGATTTGATTCCCTATAACAATTCTGGCTTAGTTATTCAGGAGAACGAAGAATTGTTTTCTAATAAACATCCAGATTTAATGTTTCAGCATGTTGTTACCAGCCGCCGGCAGAACGAAATTCAATTTGACCTAAAAGATTTAGCACGAAATGGTTTATTGACGGATTTGGATTATTTCGTTATCGGAGAAATCAAGGGCGGAGAAGCATTTTATTTTTTAAATGCGGCATATACCGGACACAAATGCTGGGCTTCTTGTCATGGGTCTTCCTCTACGGAGGCGATTAATAAATTAGCAGACTATGTTACCTATGAATCCGGGTATTCGCAGGCAGAAGCGAAAAAAATGCTTCAATCACTGGAAACTATTGTGTTTATGAAAAACTTTAAGGTGACAGAGATTTCAGAAATTACCGGTTGGAATGAAGAAAAGAAAGACTTAACATATCGGGCAATTTATCGTGGAATTGCATAATTTTTGTTATAATACGGTTTTTGTTTTCCTGAAAAACAGACATATTAAATATATAAACATAGGAGGTTAAGTTTAATATGACTATTACAGAAAAAGAGTTTACTAAGATGGAACGGGCAATCCAAAATTGTGATTACGACCTTGATGGATGGTTCCCGTCTATTGATGATTTAGATAGATTTGTTTATCCAAACAAAGAAAAATATTTTGTTTTTATTCTGTTCTTGCTAGAAAAGTCAAAAACTATGTCTTTAACGTCAGAGCAGCAGGAAGCGAGAAAAGAATTACAAAAAATTGCTTATGAATTGGAGATTAAGGAAGGTGATGGCTCATGACAGGGAAACTGCATCGTTTTGGAGGGGCGTGTTCAGGCATTATTACGACTGCTGCATTATGCTCACAGCTTCCTCAAACCACAAATGGAAACATGCTTTTGGTAATGAGCGGAGCTTTATTGGGCGGAATTGGAGGACTGCTGCCGGATATTGATACTCCACATTCTATAATCAGCCTTAAACATCCGATTATTTCATGGGTTGTTTGTAAATTTACAGAACATCGTATGGCCATCCATACTTTGATAATTCCGATGTTTTTGGCAGTTCTTACATCGGTGCTTTACTCCATTCAATTTGACGCCTTTGTATTAAGTGCAAGTTTATTAAGTGGATTTGTATTTCATTTGGTTCAGGATACATGCACGAGAGGAGGTATCGCATGGGGCTATCCTTTTGTAAAAGAGAAGTATTCTATGCGTAATACTTATAGCGGGGCACCGGGGGATATATTGGTAACAATAGTATTGATTATGTTACAATATGCATTTTTCGTTCAATTATTCATGTTATATGATTTTTTTAAATAAAACAGACATATTAAAATTAGAACAGCTTAAAGCTGAACAATTTACAAGGAGGTACACAATATGTGTAAAAAAGTAGGTGGCAGAGTGCCGCGATTTAATGTTGATAAAGAAAAAGGAGTTGTCGTAGCGTATCTTGACAATTGTATGTTTGATGCTATTGATACAATTTGCAGTAGAACAGAGCTTGGCTGTTTAGGTGCAGACTTTTTTAAGGATGCCTCAATTCGTACAGCCTTTATGATGAATTCTTATCGCGGGAAAGCGAAACTACATCCCGGCGATGTGTTTAATGAAGAAAAAGGCAAGGAAATTGCTTTGAAAAAATTGCAGGAGAAGTATAATGCTTCAAAGAGAAAAGCAATTAAAAGATTTCTTTCTCGTTGGAGTCACATTTTGCTTAACGGCTGCGAGTAAACAATTAAGTGGTAGCTTTTGCTGCCACTTTTTTTTATTGCCTATAGCAAACAGACATATTATAAGTATATTAATCAAACAAATTGGAGAATATTCAGAGACCACAAGGTCTCTTTTATAATAAATATATAATTTAATAAGGAGGAAAATGCATTTAAAATTCAAATTTTAGGAGGGCAAAAGAATGGCAAAAAAATCGAGATGGAAGAACTTACCGCCCCATGAACGATTTGCAAAAAAGTTGCAGCAACGTGGGGTGTCAGATGAAACATGTGAAATTATTCAGCGACATGGTAGCGTAAGTAAGGGAACGGAGGAATAAAATATGGCAAAAAAAGTTATGGTATTTTTTCTTGCGTTTGGAATTGTTGCAAGTGTAAGTTATTTGTCTATGTTTATTGCTCCGGAGATTGTGTGGGCAATTTAAGAAGAGGAGAACAAAGAGGAAAGAGCAGCCTCTTAAAATATTGCGTTTATAATAAATGGAGATATTAGTGTTTGAATTAATTAGGACTTTAATAATAAAGGATATGATAAGATTATTTTTGGAAAGAGGAGAAAATTCAAGCAAATATATCAAATAGATTATATATTTATTCCAGGCATCCCAGAAGGGGTGCCTTTTTTGGTTAGAAAAATTGCTTTATAACAGACATATTAAAATAAATAATAAAAAGATGAAATATTGTTCAATAGCAAAAGCCAGGAAAATTAAATATTCGATATGATTGACATTAAATTTATATCAAAAGACAAGGAGTTAGTTTTATGAGACAGTTTTTATTTTTTGTATTTCAAGCAGTGTATACGATATTAGCAAATGTTATTGATGATGGATTTGCTAATAAAGTTAGCATTGATTCTGTCATTGCTTATGGTAGTTATATTCCGATGATTTGGGCGTTTCAAAGCGTTTACAACATTGGTAAATATGCGTATATAAATACACAAAAAGAGGAAAAGACTTGTATGCTGCTTGGATTTTTGTCCAGTATTTTCATGTTGATACTTGGATTGTTAATTTATCGTAGTATACATATCATTTATCATCTAACGGTTCCACAAATAGATATTTTTAATAAATTGATGTTGTGTTATTTGTTCACAATACCGTTTCGGCAGATTGGTGATTATTTAAATACTTATTTAATGTATCAGTTTGAGAACAAAGCGGTATTTATTGCAGATATTATGTATTGGATAATTGCAATTACGTTAGATGTGTTAGTCTACGTCAATAGATACCCAGTATATTATTTGGTCATAACAACCGGAATTGCTTATTTTGTTTATGATGCGTTTTTATTATATCGTTCTCGAATATTACACAAAAAAGTTAATATAGGATTTATGAAAGAGGCATTTTCAAAGGGGAAGGATATTGTGATTGACCGATTGATGGGTAAAGTTGCTACTCTGTCATATGGAGCGATGGCTGCAAGGTTAGATACACGATTATATGCCATTCACTGTGTTGTATATGGCATTATTTGTAATAGCGAAGAATTTACAAATAATTTTGGTGTGTATTGTTTGGCTCGGTTGAAATTGATGAACCGAAAGCTAATAACAGGTGCAAAAATTTTAATAAAGAAATATGGATTACTGTTATTAGGGATTGAATACAGTTTTGCATATGTGCTTTTACTATTTTATCATGGCGCGGTACCGTTATTGAACTGTTTGATATGGTTAGCCGTGTATATGACAGATTGTATTAGTCTGTTATTCTATGAGGTGTACAAGTCAGTTCTTAGTTGTTATGGACGAACAGAATATTTACGGTATGGCGGTGTTATTGGCATTTTTATTCGCGTCCCGGTTACATTTGTGATGTGGAAATGCGGATTTAGTTTAATTGGTTTTGGACTTGCCTGCACAATTGATTTCGGACTCAGAGGTTTGTATTATTATTATATAGCAAAACGATATGATAATTATGCTGATAAGTGCCGGTCGTGAAAATAAATGTTCAAAATAGGTATATAAAGTTAATCAAGAAAGAGAGGAACAATGTATGATATTTATAAAAAAAAATAGTCGATATTTTATATTTTCAGTATGTTTATGTTTAATTAGCCTGATTAGTATAGGTATACATATACTTCCAATTAGTATGCCTTTAGTAACAAAAATGCTATTGATTTGTCCAATAATTTCAATCTTTGGGTTTTTAATTTATGCATCAATAAAAGATGTGTATAAGAAAGAAATTGCAAATTGGCAAGGAATTTTATTTATTTGCATAGGCATTATTTTATACACAATTCGAATTATTGTGATGAAGACATCTTTTGCGGATGTGCAAGAAGAAACTTTTTCCATGGTATTTTTCTTTTTAGGCATTATGCTTCTAGGCCGATTTCGAAAATGGAATAAAAAAGCCTCATTCCTTTGTGTAGGGGTTGCTATTCATTATTTGGCGGTCTTTGGTAAAATTTATTATTTTATATTGCTTATAACTATATTGACAGCGTGTGTTTGTTTTTTCTTATATAGTATTGTTTGTTATATGAGGAAAAGTGACAAATCTAAGGCCCTAATTCCCTATTTATATATTAGCTGCTGCATCATATTAAGTATTCTTATATAATTTTTTAGGTTTTAACAGACATATTAAAAATGATTATGTTAAGGAGGTGCAAATTATGCATGAAAAATATTAAAGATATTGCATTAAATATTATTAAGGATAAATATACAAAAGATTTTCAATATTCATTAGGTGAAGATGTATTTGAGCATTGCAGCCGGACGTGTGATATTGCTTTGCAAATAGCCGAAGTGTATGGATTTAATTTGCAACAAAAAATTGATTTAGCAGTAGGAGCTTTATTACATGATATTGGAAAATCTTATGTAAATCAAGACGTGCTTAATAAAGCCAAAAAATTAACTCAGGATGATAGAACCTTAATTGAGTGTCATCCCCAGTACGGCTTTTGGGTATTAAAGCAATTGGATTTTAATCGTACAGTTGTAGATATTGTATATCATCATCATGAACGGCTAGATGGAAGTGGATATCCACAAAAATTACGAGGACATAAAATTGATATATTAACTCAAATAGTGAGCGTAGCTGATGTCTATGAAGCGTTGACCGCAGACCGCGTATATCATAAAAAACGGTCAAAAGAAGAAGCTCTTAAAATTATGAAGTCGGATAAAGGGCTGAACCAAGTTGCAGTTGATATATTAACTGAATGTTGTTAAAGAGGCTTCTAATGAAGCCTTTTTTCTCATAATATGATTTTTATTTCATCTAAAAACAGACATATTAATAGTGTCACGATAATAAAAGGAGACTATTAATAATATCACAATAACAAAAGGAGGATTTTTATGAAAAAATATATTTTAATGATAGCTCTTGTAATTATGGCATTGCCATTTAATTATGCAAAGGCAGAAACTACAATGCAACCTGCAAGTCAATATGAATACAATGTTGAAAGCGCAACAAATAGTGCCGCAACGATTGCGAGCCCAACGCCAAAAGCAACTTTAAGTCCTGAAGAAGAATTTAAAGAAATTGGGACTGATGTGGCAAAAAACAATAAATATAATGCATTAGTTCTTATTGTTTTATTTGTTGCGTTGGCAGCTATTGTGATTAAAAACAACAAAATCAAAAAAAGAAAGTAGGTAAAATATGAGTTTTAATAAAGAACAAAAAGCGGCTATCAATCATAAAGATGGCCCGTTAATTGTAGTGGCCGGACCGGGTTCTGGAAAAACCACAGTTGTAGTAAATCGAACGGCTAAATTAATTGAAAAAGGTGTAAATCCATACAACATATTGGTCATTACATTTACAAAAGCTGCTGCTAAAGAAATGCAGATGAGATATGAGGCTTTAACTCAATGCGAGACACCGGGTGTTACTTTTGGCACAATTCATTCTGTTGCATTGGCTATATTAACAACTTCTTTTGATTATACATATGAGAATGTGTTAACAGAAAGAGATGAATGGAATGTTTTGCGCGAAATCATAAAGAACAACAAAATTTACACAGAAGACATTAATACTTTAATCAAGGATTTGGTAAGCGCTATCAGTAATATTAAATCCGGAATGCTTAAACCGCCCTATGACATCGAATGCGGTTGCCGGGAAGAGCAATTACAGTTGATTTTCAATGAGTACTGTAATTATTGTAAGCAAAATAAAAAAATTGATTATGATGATATGCAGATTGAATGCTTAAAACTACTAAAAAAAAATAAGGACATATTGGATTGTTGGCGTGACCGATATCAATACATCCAGGTAGATGAGTGTCAAGATGTATGTCATACACAAATGGAATTAATCGAATTATTAGCGAACCCTCGCAATAATTTATGTATTGTTGGAGATGATGACCAATCACTTTATCAGTTCAGAGGAGCAAAACCGGAAATTATGTTAGCATTTGAAAAAAAAGCAAATGCAAAAAGGATTACACTTGATACGAATTATCGTTCCGGAGAAAAAATTGTAAGTGCTGCTTCTGAATTCATTAAATCAAATTCGAAGCGATTTGATAAAGATTTCAAATCAGTTCGTGAAAAGGGTTCTATTGAGATTAAGCCATACCGCACGCCGGAACTCCAAGCTATAGGCGTTATAGGCGATATTAAAAAACTGCTTAATAAAGGCACCTCACTAGACGATATTGCTATTATCTATCGCACAAATAAAGAATGCCCTAAAATCGCATCTGTTTTAATGGATGCTGACATTCCGTTTGTCGCAAAAACAGAAGGTGTTGTCAATTTGTTTGAACATTGGATTTTTAAAGACATTGTTCGCTTTCATGAACTCGGAAAAAGTATAAATACTGCTCCGTTTGGTGAAATCAAAAAAGCTTTAAAGCGTCCAACGCGATATATTCCTAATGAAGCCTTGCAGCAGAGCAAGAGCTTAGATGATTTAGTTGAATGGGGCGTTATGCATCGTAAACCATACATTGCAAGAAATATTTTTCGGTTTAAACAGGATATAAAAACCATGAGCCGTATGAAATTACAAAGCTTTTTGGATTATTTAATCAATCACATGGATTATAAAAAGGCCTTGCTTGATTTTGCGGATTACAACAGGATGAATCCTCAGGAATTAATTGATATTCTGGATGAGATTGTTGATACATCAAAAACATTTGATTCTTTCGATGAATGGGTTGAATATGCAAAAGATTATACGTTTACTCTAAAAAAGAGTATTGACGAGACAAAAGAGGGCATCTATTTGATGACAATGCATGGCTCTAAAGGTTTAGAATTTAAACATGTATTCATTATTAACGCTAATGAAGGTTTTACGCCATATTCACACAAGGGCGAGATTAATGACATTGAAGAGGAACGCCGGATGTTCTATGTAGCTATGACAAGGGCAAAAGATTTTTTACATATCTCGTATACAAACCGTTCAAGAGGAAAGAAGATGCGAGAATCAAGATTTGTAACTGAATTGGCCACTGTTATGGATAAGCAAATTACAAACAAAGCACTTTTAAACGAAAAGGAGTGATGGAAATGATTGGAGTATAAAATACGAAATTATAATTAGTGATATTATAGCTCGTCTACCATTTATAGGAAGAAAGAGTAGCGAAGACGCTTGCATTAAGCAGGCGTCTTTTGTGTTATATAGTATTATTTTTTCCTGTTCAAAAAGAAAAAAGTATATATACTTTCTACGCAATTGTATATTAGGTTTATACTTAACCTATTTTCTCACATCAAATTATACCATAATCAGATGTACTCGCATAAGAAATAACTGCTGCCACTAAGGAAGAAGAGTATCCGGAGATGTAGTAGGAATAAATAAAATCATTGGACGAGGAAGACCGGCTTAAACTCTTTGTGAAATAATTGATATAATGTTTTTCTATATATGACAAAAAAATATTTCCTTGTATTGGATTGCCCTCCCACGATAATAAATCATCCCTCTATGTAGACGGTAAATCGTAATCGGAACTGCCGTCATGGTGGGAAACGATGTAATACCGCTATGGTGGGGTAAGGAAATTAGAATTCCGGTACCCGCTTTGAAGATGAACCACTCTATAGTGGGGAAAATAAACTTTCTCTGTATAGTGGAACAGTGGGGATTCCTCTATGGTGGGGACATTCCCCTTTTTAATAGCAAAAACATTATAATACGTTTTCATATATGACAAAAAATACCCAGTATGTCGGGAATAACAATAAACATCATAGTGGGAATAGTTTTTAATTTTTATATCATCATAGCGGGATAGATTTCATATATAACAAATTTATATATAACCATTATGGTGGGGTAATATAGCTGCTCTTTTCAAAATGCTTTGCCTTACAGACATATTAAGAATGTAATCATTAAATAATAAGGAGGAATTTTCATATGAAAAGAATGATTATTGCAGTAGCAGCTACATTAAGTATTGTTGGTGGAATGTTTCATAATGCATCAGCCGTAGAAAAGGACGTTAAAGAGGTTGAAATGAAGCGAGTCGTATATGTTTCTCCAGAGGTCACTTCAAAAGTAGAAGAGCTTAAAGAGGATATGAAGCGTCAGTCCAAAGTGGTAAAAACATTTAGAGAAAAAAAGAGAGATGTTGCATCTGAGATTAAATTACAGAAATCTCAAAAAGATGCAAATGTGCAAAATCAGCTAATGGAAGAGCGAAAATCACCATTTGTTGATAATTTGCAAGATGGACTATGGGAAACGCAGAATTTCGCATATCGAGAAATTGACACAAATGCTGTTAAGAAAATCTTAAAAGAAAAGAAGATTAGTGAACGGATTAAAACATTAGAGGCTGAAAAGAAAAAATTAAGCCAGAATGTCGATATGGAAAAACAGATACTTTCTCAGATGAAGATTGACTTGCGAGAATTGAATTCTCTTGATGGCGTTGTATTCAATCCGAATGATGTTACGGAAGTCAGCAATATTTCAGTTAAACAGATGCGGCAGATTTTGCAGGATACCGACTTGCAGGAGTTTGCTCCGGTTTATGTAAAAATCGAAAGAGAATTACATATTAACGCAATTGCCATATGTGCACTTTCTGCATTAGAAAGCGGATGGGGAACTTCTAAGCGCGCAAAAGAAGACCATAACTACACCGGCTTTGGTGTATATTCCGATGAAGCAGAGGGTATTAACGCTGCCAGTGGAGAGGAGAACCTTTTGATGACAGCAAAACATATCCGCTCCAAATATCTTACCAAAGGAGCCAGATATGATAACGGCCCAAGCCTTGTCGGTATCAATACTATGTATTGTGTAGGTGATACATGGGCGTATAAAATAGCGGATATCGGTTATCGTTTAATGAAAAAACTGCAAGAAGATAATGCTTCTGTACAGTAACGAAGAAAGCCTGACCAAACGGTTAGGCTTTTTTATACCAAAATAAAATATTTTTTCTTATAATGACGATTCAGTTTTTGTGTAAAACAGACATATTAAGAATATAATATATAAACAATAAGGAGGAAAGTAGAAATGGAGAGATTAACAAACAACAAAAAAGCATCTGATATGTCAATCTTGGAACAGTTGAAAGAACTGTGCGAACTTGATGCGTGTGACTTTGATAATTGTCCTGTTGGAGATATCCCATGCCGTGATTGCACCCAAAGAAGAATGATAGAGCGAGCAATCGAAATAGTAAAAGAAAATGGAATGGAACAAGAGGGCAAAAGAGCAGAAAAGGAGGCCAGATTAGTAAAACCTATATTTGAGCTTAATTTTGGCGATGAGGTAAGTAAATATCATTGTTCTTGTGGTAAAGTGATGTTAGTAAGTCACGACCCAGGGGTTCTTGATAACAACGATGCACCGAATTATTGCAGCAATTGCGGATGCAAGTTTGATTGGAGTGATGAAGAATGAGATTGATTGATGCAGATGAATTGTAAAGGGAAATTATCGAATAGAAGCATTGGAAAAGTTGAAACGGTTAAAGGAAGGTGAATCAAAATGAAAAAAGCATTTAAGAAGATTTTGGAGCGATTGGAAAGAGAAATTGCAGGAAAACCTACTCCGGAGGAGTACAACAATGGAATCAATAGAGCATATTCAATCGTGCAGAAAGTAGCAGAAGAATACAACAACGGTTGGATTCCATGCGGTGAGAGGTTGCCAGATAATGCGGAGCATAAAGGAAGTATCTGCCCTAGATATCATGTTATAACGATATACGGACAGACGGTCGGGTGGTTTAACCCGGATTACGATAGTTGGTTTGTTTTGGTATGGTATATGACTGCAAGATATCTGGAAAGCGAAATTGATATGGAAAGAGGAGATATTCCGAAAGTTGTAAGAGTGCCACTGGAATATGGAATTGTAACGGCATGGCAGCCACTATCAGAACCATATCCTACGAAAGAATCACGCACAATATTACCGAAAAGGCAGCAAAATAGTCTACATAGTTGAGGAGGTATAAAGTGTTAGCATACATTGACAATAATATCTACGGATGGTATTATCAAAAAGAAGATAATCTTATCGGCGATGGTACATTTTTGATGAGTATATTAAACCTAAGCTAAAAGAAATATTGCATAATAATAAGGAGTGATAACTATGTACATACCAACAATTGAAGAAAATTATGAATACAGAATGAAAAATTTAATGAAAAAATTTATAAAAGACAATGAGTTAGAACACATTCATGATTCCGAAAAATTACAAGACGAATTGTGGAATAACTACTCAAAGGAATTTGCTCATGCAGTATTACAAGACATGAGCAACTTTTCGGGCAATGAATTATTTGAAATTTAAGAATTTTGGATGGGAATTTTCGCAGGACAAAAAACAGTCTTATATACAAGGCTGTTTTTTTATTGCTCATTATTACAGACATATTAATAATATCAAAAATAATAAAAGGAAGATTTTATGAAAAAAGAAGTTTATGAAGAACTTACAAAAATAGGAGAACGGCGATTAGCAAAAATAGGCGTAAATTTTTCTGATTTTTTGCAAATAGAGCCGGGAGAAATTCTTTTGTCTAAAAGGAGAGCTCTTGTTCCTCAATATGTTGGAGGAACTTCAGCAATTGGAGTTGTATATCATTTGTCGGAGTTTTCAAGTGGTGATGATATTGAACGTCTGATAAAGGAGACAGAAGAAGCTTATAACTGTCATGTGTATCACGTTGTTGTTTCAGAGACAACTTTCGGAACATTAGCAGATTTGCTGTTTGTATCAGAAGAAGACTTGCCGGGAAATGAAGCGATGCCTATGTATGTAAACAACGGTGTTTATTATGTCTTATCTAACTGCTGCAATCTCACAACCGGAGAACAGGAAATCGGCGAAATTGGAGTAATGGAAACTTGTGGCGGAATTATTCGCTGTCAGTAAAAATTTATTTTAATCAAGGAGGTAATTCGTTATGAAATTTTACAAAGACCGAAAAGAAGATATTGGTTCGTCAGATGTAGCCGCTTTAGCGCTTATAGGACCAAAACCAAAAGAAGGACTTCGTGCACAGATTCTTAACTTTGGCGAAGATGGTTGTTACAGTGCGTACATTGTAGACGACCCGGAAGTTGAGATTCCAAATCATTATAAGAAAATAACTGAATTTTGTAAATGGATGGAGGTTTATGATGATGATGGATTGTGTAAAAAATATTACGCAGAAAAAATTAACGTGTATCGAGCAGGTGAGTATGGATGCATTATCCAACTGCTGCCGGAATAGGAGGTAATTATGGCTAAAATTATGAATTTTCAAATGAAGAATATTAAAAGATTGACCGGAAGAGAAGGATATGGCTGCACAGCCAGTCTTTACTTAGATGGAAAACGTATTGGTACTTATGCGGATTATGCAGATGGTGGTCCGGAAGATGTTGAATATATTTCCAAAGAAGCGGAAGAAGCAATGATGAAAACTATTATTGCCTATGCAAAGAAAGTTCCGAACGAATTTGTTATAAATTTGTATCAGGAACGTCCGGAGCAATACAAAAAAGAATGTGAATGGTTTCGTAAAACCCATCCATACATTCCGGAAGAGGACATCACCAAGGAGACTATGGCGTCCAATTCCATTGTATATATCGTCTCTGATTTTCTTAAATTATTTGATGCAGAAAAGCAGTTCAAAAAATTTTCGAAAAAAGGATATGTCGCAATAAGTGTAGAAGGAAATCAAATCTTTGCCTATCCGCCAAATTATTCAAAAGAGCAGATTATGGCAGAGGCAGACGGCGGAAATATATATTTCTCGCTCGATGATTTTAACATTATGTAGGAGGTATGAATATGAAAGATGGATGGCATATACTAAAAGGCTATGAAGTATACGTAGAAAACAACATGGTAATGTATGGCATCAAAGAAGACCATAACGGAGAAAGCGTAACCGCTTATCCATATCGTTGTAATACAATATATGGAGGCTGTGATAATGTAAGCGGAGAAGTTAAAGCAGATACTTTTCGGAGGTCAGGCTTGTATAGCTTACAGTAAAAGCATCTCGCCCGTGGGTTATCTCATGGGCGAGCATGGAAAGGAAGAGCAATAATGAAAGATGCAAAGAAAAAGTTTTACAACACAGATGAAATATCTGATGCAATAGAATTTCTTAAAACAGAAAATAAAAGAGACAGAATGATATGTCGTCTGCCAACATGTGAAGAAAATGTCAAAGCTGCTAAAATAAAGAAATTGAAATATAGAGCAATGGCTATATGCGCACTTAAGAAATTAAAATTAGGAGACGAAGAATGAGTAGATTTATTATTTTTCAAACAAATGCGGAGTATTATTCCGCCCCATGGGAGATAGCAAAAAACAATTACTCATTAAATGATTACCGGGCGGTGTATTGCGAAGTAATCATTGATGAAATTCAATATTGTAAAGAAATAACATTAATAAATCAGGATGATTTAGCGATATTAGAAGATGTAGCTGCCCGATTTAGTAAACCGCAAAATCGAAGCGGGCATACATTATCCGTCAGTGATGTTGTTGCTATTGAACGAAAAAACGGTACTCGATTTTACTATCGAGATATATCCGGTTGGAAAGAGATTAAAAAATAGGAGGAATAAATATGAGATTAAAAAGACTAAGAAAAACCACAGAAATAGAAATCAAAAACGTTGGAGAGTATTGGCTTCTGATGGAACTAGCGGAGAAAGCCGGTTATATATGGGCCGGGACCCTTAACGAGCCAACTCGGTTTAATGATGTAGAAGAATTTTGCTACCAGACAAAAGCAATTGAACTATTACCCGCTGCTGGGACAATGACGAGGACACCAATGTACTCAATAAATCCTCAAAAGACAGTCCCACTCAAAAAAGTAATAAAATTTGAAGTCGGTGACAAAGTACGACTCCGAGAAGGAATAATTAAGAAACTCAGAAAGAAAAAATCACTTCCAACAGAAATATTGCTTTCAGAGATGAAAAAACAGGTAAATAAAGAAGACATTATAGAAGGCAGTTTTTCCCTTAATTCCAAAAAATATTATTATCTTAAAGGATGTAAGGATATTTTTTATCCTAAAAAATGGCTTGACCCAATACTTCCTTCCGTTCCGAAAGAAGAAACTGCTGCCGGAAAGGAGGAATGAACATGAAAATTATTTCGTATAACTTAGAATTGGATGAAGAGAGAAAACCAATGCTTGTAAAGGAGTTCATGTGTGATTATGTTGTAATGCATCCGGACCCAGAGAGTATCTATAAAATGATGAGCGAAGTTTTTCATGCGGACCGGCTCGCGGAAGAACGAGCATGGCTTATCTCCATGAACACTAAATTAAAACCAAAGGGGATATTTGAAGTAAGCCATGGGAAAATAAACCAATCTTTAATCGGGATACAGGAAATTTTTACCAGATTATTACTATCCGGAGGAAATCATTTTGTAATCGTACATAATCATCCAAGCGGTAATCCAATTCCGTCCAATGCTGATTATGAAATAACCAATCGACTTATTGAAGCCGGGAAAGTTATGGATATTAAGTTAGAAGACCATATTGTGATTGGAGATAATTCACATCCATATTTTTCAATGAGAGAACACGAACCAAATATTTTTTCATAATAAAAAGAAAGAGACCGATAGGATAATTCCTACGGTCTTTTTTCTTGAAAAGATTTATGAAATTCTTCTTCCGTTAGAAAAAGCATAATATTCTTTCGTGATACTATAAAATAGGAATCTTTTCTTGTTAATTCCCATTTTTGACTAGGATGCAGGCTTATAACAACTTTTGAATCGTCCGATGTAATCAACTCAATTTTTATCGGTTTTACAAACATAATATTTCCTTTCTTTTACTAATTGCTATCGTATATCGGCATCTTAACATACTCCATCAAACATTTCAAGAAATCTTATTTCAAAAAAACGCTCATAATATGATTTTCGTTTTAATTCAAAACAGACATATTAGATATATAAGGAGAACACAATAACGGAGAGCACATTGCTAAAAAAGAGAAAGGAAGGATATTATTATGTTGAAAAAAGTAAAGAAGGCAATTTTATTTAGCGTTACCGCTATTTGTCTTATGATGTGCAGTGCTTCTATAGTATCTGCGAAAGAGTGTACCTGTGAACAATGTCAAAATCAAAGCGCTTTAATCACCGCCGGTCCAACGGCAACGCCGGATATTCTTAAAGAAGCAGAGGAAAGAGCATATAAGCGCTTTAAAAAAGAACAGAAGAAAAAAAGAAAAAAGAAGCAGAAGAAGCAGAAGAAGCTGTAAACGATTTGCTTATGTCAATTATTATAGTATTTTTAACTCTTTTAGTGCTTGTTCTTCTTTGGTTTGTAATTTTTTATTGATAATAAATAAGGAGGAATTGATATGTTTCCAGTAGAAAAATTAACTAATATTGTAAACCAGTTACAGCGCAAAAGTGTAACAACTGATTATTTCGCTTGTTTGTCGCTAATCCTGCAATTGATTGGATTGGTTATTGGACCGGTACTTATTGTTATCGGATTTTACGTCGGCCTATATTTAATCAAAAAGAAGCTTATTAGCATTTTGGATAAAGATGCTCCGATAAATGTGGAATTCAAATATTCATCATGCAAAAAGAGTCCAGAAAAATGGTATATTGATGGCGCTACTTGTTTAGGGCATCCAAAACAAAAAATGCTTAATGCCGTTACATACATATATTGGGGACTTGTTATTGCTTCTGCATTATTACTGATTTCCCCATTTCTCTTTATGAACGATTTTATACGCTTTATTGTTACCGTGCCTTCATGCATTATGTTACTTATTGGAGTGCTCTATTTTATATCTAATAAAGCAGCAGGAGAGCCGCTATTTACGAATACTCGTGCTCAAAGATATAAAGACACAATTAATTGTATGAGTAATGTATACATTAATAACCACCTATCACTAAAAAGACGAATGATTTCGAAAGAAGATATGTCAGCTCTTAAAAAAGAAATAGAAGAATGGATTGGAAAAGTTCGATATTAGGGAGGGGTTAGACATGAAAAAGATATTATTTTTAACATTGCTTTTATGTACTGTATTAGGTGCAACTATTCCAATGTCAGCAAAAGCATGTTGCTGTTGCAATGATAATCACCAAAATTATGACACCTCTTATCCATCTGCAACAGCAGACCCTATTCAGCGGGCAGAAGAACAGGGGTATCAAAAGGCACAAGAAGATTACCACAAGGAAGCAGGGTTTCAAGAATGGAGAGCTGAAAAGGCGCACCGTGATTCACACAAATTAAATGCACCTATATGGAATTTGCCGGGAATTATATATGCAATTGTTGGAATTATTTGCATTTTTATAGGGGTTAAGATTCTTTATTGGTTTTTTGAGGCGGAAAGTTTAAAAAAGCCAATGATTGGCTGGGGCCTTTGCATGGTTGGTACGCTTTGTGTTTTTCATGCGTTAATTGAATTGCAAATATTATTGTAGAGAATAGAAGATTTGTTAAGGAGTTGAATATAGTAATTTGGCGGAGTTAAGACAAGTAGGTGTCTTTTATACTAAGCGTGGTTCAATTCCACCACTTCGCGTTAAGCCTAAGTCGCTAGGATGAAAAACTAGTTCTCAAGAAAGCACTGCACACATGTGGAATAAAAGCACAGGCTAAATTAAGGTAACAGATACGGAAAGTTGGTATAAGTCCAAAGATATGTCTATGATATATTTGCATCTAACAAGTATGTTGGAAAACCGACCTTAATTAAAGACTTAGGCTAAAGTTTGGGGGAGAAATGAAATTATGGTTGCATATTGAAAACATGGCCGTTTGTGAAATTTAATAAAGGAGGATTTAGATATGGATTTAGGAATGATACTTTTAATAATTGGAATTATTTTAGTAATAGTTGGAATTATAATTCTTTATTTCTCTTTGTTTCTGGATAAATTTGTATTTGTATATTTTGGCTTTGTTGTTATTGGAGTAGGTGGATTTTGTATTTTTCAAGCGCTAATTAGCTTTCAAATAATAATAACTTAAAAGTAAAAAGGCTGCCGTAATTACGCATTAATTAAGAAGTTTAATCAACAGACATATTAAATGTATCTAAAAAAACATTAGGAGGTAGGGCATGATTAAAAATTTATTTCATGTAGGGCAAAAAGTAGATTGCCGATTGGACGAAAAATTCTATTCCGGCACAGTAACAGAAGTGCATGATGACCATATCATTGTGGATGTTCCGGAAGTGTCAGACCATTGTTGGTTTGAAGAAAATTTTAACATCGGCTGTGTATATCCATAGGAGGTTGTTATTATGAGTAAATATTTTTTCACTAGTTTAGATTTTGTAACCATAGTAAAAAAGCAATACATGAGAAATGATATTTGTATGAGCGAATTGCTTCGAATGCATGATGAACTAACCGTTTCTCAAAAAAGAGAATTACTGCTATGGTCTGGTGATGACGAATTTATGCAAGTGACAGAAAACGGAGAACTTGTAAGAAAAGCATATGTGTAAAAGGAGGATTATTATGAATCAGATTATTATTATTACAAATGGAGATGTAAAAACATTACGCGGAGTAACAAAAATTCGTTTTCAGGCTGATAATGACGGCGATAAGTACGTTGAGGTTTATCAGGGAAAAAAGAAAACCCGCTTCAATTCTAACAATATTGTTGGTTTTGAATGCAAAGCCGCAGATTGGTATTTAAGATAAGGAGGATTTAATATGCAGTTATGTAGATTTGGATATGCAGAAAAGATTATGCCGGAGGCAGAATACTCAAATTTTCAAAAGGGTGATACAATTTGTGGGGCATTTGATTTTCCAAATACCATAAAATGTGTAGAAATATGGGACGAAAATGATTTTGCAACTTACACAGAATTTGTGGATAAAGCAAAAAAATTGGATGAAAAATTTTGTTCCGCAATTCATCAAGATGATGGAACTGTTAAAGTAAAAGAATGGTTTATTGAAGCTCTTGATGTTGATGAAAATGGAAACTTGTTAGAAAAATTTGGATTTGATTTTGCTGAAGGCCGTTATACAGTAGATTTTGGAACTGGAACCGGAAGCGAGACAGCTTATTCTTTAGAAGATGCAATGAAAAAAGCCGAAGCCGGCATTGCGTATACACAAAAAGATATACGTATTTTGGATGAGACAGAACGCTCCCCTTGGAGCACCAACCCAGAACCGGTTGTTGCAATTCTTCCATGGTATGGCGTTAAAGCAGACGAAGATGACGAAGTTGTTCAAGGTTTTGGAGAATACGGATTTTATGGACCTTGGCAGGAATTAGACAATTAATACTTTTTGCTCTCACAAAAGCCATCATGATTTATCATGGTGGTTTTTTGTATATAAAGAAAACAGACATATTAAAAATGATTTTATTAACAAGAAAGGAGAATATTATGGGAATACCAGAAGATTTTGAACACATTTTTTAAAAAAATTGAATGTAACAAAAAAGATTAAAACAAACAGGAGGACAGATATGAGTAAAAATTCAGCAGAAAAAATCGTGGCAGCAAAAGTAGAAGAGGTTTTCGGAGACGAATTGCAGAGATTAAGAAAAACGGCATGTCCAATTATGTTGTTGCAGAGATTGGTACATAAAATCTGCGTTTGCAATTCATGGAAAATCAATAAGGAAGCCAGAGAAAAGGCGTGTGACTTCTTATATAACAAATATATTAAAGAAGAATATCACGGCTGGCTTGGCGTTTGCTGCTAAAAGGAGGACTTTTTATGAAATCAACCTATGAGAATGGTTTTCATGATGGTTATAATGCTGCTCGGACATGGATTCCGGCGGCATTAAAATCTCCATCAGAAAGTGGTTATTATCTAATCATCGAACACCGCAAGTCAAAGGGAGAATATTTACCTAAGTTTGATGAAATTTACACAAGGAAAGCACGATTTATCGAACCAGAAAAAATATGGTGTTTAGGAAAATACGTTGACTCAAAAGCAGAAGCTGATGTAACAAAAGAAGTATTATTTTGGATGCCATTGCCTCAATTGCCTGACGAGGCTCTCAATTTTCCGGGAGTTAAAAATTGTGATGATGTTGAAGCACAAAAAATGCTCATGCAACAGAAATTGTAGAGTTGTTTGAGGAATTATTGGACGAAAAGGGCATTGATATCCCGTGTTCCGACAAGGAAGAACAGGAATCCCGCTATGATGGCGGAAATGTTGCTAGATTATACGGTATGGAATATTTTAATCTTGTTGGTGCAGTTCAAAATTTATTGTAATTCCATGAAGCCCCTTCGGGGGCTTTTTCTTTTGTTTATTTCTTAAAACAGACATATTAATACTATATTAAAAACAAGAGGAGTTGAAATTAAATAACAAAAAAGGAAAGGAGATATAGTTTATGAAAATATATTTTGAAGATTCCTGCCTAAGAACACCGAAACTAAAGGAAAGCTTTTATTATATTGTTGACGCCGCCAGTGGCGTTTCGTCCAATATTGCTTTTCTTGATGAGTTGTTGGAGAGGCAAAAAGATTGTGTTGTTTACACAAACTCACTTATGGCATTTAGTAACCGGTATGCATGGAATGTAGAGAAAGAAATTCCTGAAATTTATATTCGAAACAAAGATGATGAATTTACGAATATCACGCACATGACTTCAAGATATTTAAAAGAGGGACTGAATCTTGCCAGACTGTATATTGCAGGAGAATTTATGGTTTAAGAAAAAGAAATGGAGGAAAATATATGAGCAAATTTATTTATATAAGTAATGTGAGAAAAGACAAAATTTTAAAAGCGATTCAAAACCATGAATGTTATGATTCATGGGGAGAAGTCCAGTATGGAAACGATGAACGAGCGGTTGAGTACAATATTTGTATTGATAATACAACAGAAAAAACGATATATTGTAGCGCCTTTTATGGCTTATTAAAAAATAAGGAAGGTTGTTGGCAACATGATGATGACCAGGAATGGTACGAATATGAAATTGATTTTGCGGACAACGATTGGGAAGCAAAGTTAAAAGAAGCTGCTAAAAAAGCCTATAAAGAATTATGTGAGGACTACATGAAAACAAAACAGTATTATATTGCGAGATATAATGAAAGATGGAAAAAATGTTTTGATGAAGTGTCCAGTGATGGAAGTAAAGACCCTAGATTTGATGCATCAGTATTATTTACTAAGACTGCAAATATAGAAGAGTTTGTTGGATATTATCTTGAACTTGAATCTATTAGCCCTTTGGCAAATTGGTTAAATCATGTAGAAAAAGGGCTTGAATTAAATGAGCGAGATAAAGAGGTTATAAAAATTTTAAAAGAATTGGAGGCAAAATAATGGCATTTTTTTGCAAAAGAAAGACTAGTAAATCTAAAAGAAAAAATGTTGGCTGTAAAGGCTGCAAGTATTATGAAAAAGTATTTTGGCGCGGCCATTGGTCGTGGAGATGCACATGTTGAAATAATTAAACAAAGAAATGGAGGAAATTAAAATGAATGAAGAACTGAAAAAAATAGCAAAGAAGTATAACTGGAAATTAGAAGTTTGGCATGGTGAATACAAAGGTGTTTTATGCGGAGTGCAAAAAACGAATCAAGGCGAAGAACCACTTCCACTGTATAGGTTTCCAGGTGGTATTTCTTTAGGATAGCAAGTAGTGAAACAATAATTTACTTAAAAGATTGGAGGATAATATTATGACAGAAATTAGAATTGATAACACTGGAAGTAGCACAGATTATTTATATACCAAAAGTGCTATGTGGAGAGATTATGTTGATTGTGAAAATTTTGATGAAGAAGTTGTATTAACTGGAAATCGGGATTACAACAATTTCTCAGAGGCATCATGGTATCAAAGAACAAAAGAAGTTTTGGATGATATTGATGCTTGGGGTGAATATCCAGAAGATTTATCCGATGAAGCAAATGCAAAACTTAAAGAATTGTATGAGAATTGCAGATGCACAGAGGATATTTTTATGGCTGTACTTCGTGTATTATATCCGAAAGATACATTTACTACCGGCACTATCCGGGGTGCTTGTCAGCGTGAATGGCAAAATTATATTATTAAAGGAGATGTTGATGTAAAGCTGCTTGAAGCTTTTTATTTCAACAGAGTGTCTTGCGTTACAATTGTTACAGACACAGAATCTTATGATGATGTAATTACAGATGACACTTTATGGAAGGCATCACAGTCCGGTCTGGAAGAATATTGTAGAAAAGAGTATGATATTCCGGCCGATGAAGAACTTCATATTTATCAGGCAGATGGCTACATACAAACTATTAACTGGAAAAAAGTATGCTAATTTTGTTATTTAATAAGGCTCTCTTCGGAGAGTCTTTTTTTTATGCGCCTATCTGACAGACATATTAATAGTATCAATAAAACAATACGGAGACGTAAAAATCAAGGAGGTATGGATATGAAGAGATTTGAACTGCCGGCAATCGGCGATGCAAGAAAAAGTTTTTACAACAAAGCTATTGTAACGGAATACGACAACGGAGATGTGGAATTAATGAGTTACGCTACAACCGTTTGCCGAATTCGAAATGGTAAATTTGAGAAACTGTGGGATGAGTATAGCGCAACTACAATGCGCCATATTAACGCATTTTTGAGATTCTATGATATTCCCGGCGGTGGCAAGGCTTGGTGGAAATCTTTAAGTATGGCAAGCTAATTTAAGGAGGACAATATTATGACAGAAACTAAAATCAGAGAAAAAATCACAAGTAACCCCATTGGAAAAGGGGTGTTAATTGGTTTTGAAAACTGTGTAACTCCGGTTTCTTTTTATAAAGCACCGGATGGTTATTACATTTACAAGGCTGACCGTCCAATGACATTTGAAAATATGCTTTGTCATAGTAAAAGTGTAGAAGGATTGGTGCAGTTCATGCAGGGAGCCCTTTGGTTCCGGCTTAACGGAAAGGAGAATTAATATGTATAAGAGAAAGACAAAAGATTGCTATGTAATCGAAGGAAATTGTGGCTATGGATGGGATATTGAAGTTAACTGTGAAAACCTTGCAGATGCAAAAGTACAGTTAAAAACATACAGAGAAAATGTAACATATCCTGTTCGAATCAGAAAATGGAGAGAAAAAATTCCTGCTTAGGGAATTAAGGAGGTAAAAAAATGAGTAATTACAAATTATATACCGGTTTTTTAGCCGGAGAAATGACAAAAGAAGACGAAAAAAGTCTTATTGTAATTATTGCCAAATGGAAAAATGATGCAAAAGATTCTGAAGATGGGCGTAAAACATTTTATTTTAAGACAACTCATCGTGCTCAGGATATTTTATTCTTGGAGGAGAAAATTTATGATGAGGCGTGGTGTAAATCGCTTTATGAAACTTACCCAGGAAATACCAAACTCACAATTGAAAGGGAGGTTAAATTATGTTAGACATTAAGATTAAAACAGGCGGAGCCGCATATAATGACGGTGATGGACTTACATTTGCCGGACGCTGTGAATTGCAGAGAAATCTTACCGAAATTTCAAGAGACCTTGCTGATGGTCGTAATAATGGCAGCATTATGGACATCAACGGTAATAAAGTCGGTGAGTGGTTTGTAGATTAGGAGGAAGTTATATGACAATTTTAGAAGCAGGGAAAAATGTTGTTATTCCGTCTGGTTCCGATTCAACTCATGTTTATCGAATCGGATTTATCAATAAGGATGATACATTGGACGAAACAGAACTGGATGCAATTAATTTATCCGACTTAGAAGAACTTTGGTGTTCTTTGTGTCCGGAATTTAACTGTGATGAAGATTCCGTAGAATACATCGAGTTAGTCGATATTCAAGCATTAGAGACTGACGAAGATACTTTGACCGATGAAGAATTTTCAGCAATTGCAACGTGGACGCATAGCGTTAAGCTTGATGAAGTGCTTGATGTTGTGTCCAATAAGAGATTTATTGATTATGACGGAAACAAACATATTTCTGTTAAAGAAGGAATGCAGGAAATCGCAGATGCGATGGCTTATCATCCAAAACATGACCTTTGTGATAATGATGCAGAGATTATGGTAAATCTTTTGCTAAAATACAAAGTCATGACGGAAAAGCAGATAAAAAATCTACCACTTGATTGATTTAAGTACGAAAAGAGGCTTTCTATAATTTAGGAAGTCTTTTTTTTGTGAAAAACAACGGAAAATGGTATGTTACAGAGAGTGTTTAATATATAATATTACTACCCTCATTTTTTTCACAGACTATATGTATAGGTAATATAGAGCTGAGGGTTAGCTGCTTACAGTTACAATTTCTGGTTTCCCTACCAGTTTTCTTTATATTGGGATTTTATCTTGCCGGATAAACAGACATATTATTATTATACAGCAAACATCATGGAGGTATTAACAATCAAATTAAAAAAGGAGGAATTCTATGCATAAAAGAAAATTCAATTCAGAATTATGGAAGGAAATTTTTGAAAACCATGTAGCAGCTTTTGCTGACTATGGAAACATTAAAGTATTGGACTTTAAAGCGCCGGATACAAATATTTATCGAATTCGGTTTCTTTTTGAAGAAGATTATTGCCGATTGCATATTAGTGGGGATTTAGGCGAGTTAATTGCTGCAAATTTTGATAATATGACCTTTGACAAATTTTCTGATTATGTAAATAACATCGACTATTTTAAGGAAAAGATACTTTGTCACAGCAGGCCGATTTACAATTATGATATGGAAAAAGCCAAAGAACAGTTGAAAGAACTGGCAGAAAAAAATGATTGGTTGGGTTATTTATGCGTTGATTCAAATGAACTTGATGTTGTTATGGATAATATCTTAATAGATTTTGATGACGGAAAAGGCATCGGAAATAAAGGATATGATTCATTAGCCGCACTAGAAGAGGATGCGTATGAAATTGTAAAAAATATTGGTCGGGAAGAAACCGATATTCTTGATATTTACATGTTTGCATTTAAACTGGCAAAGAAACAATTGGATGATAAAGGAGGCAATGAAGTATGAGTTTTACAAAAACAATAGAAATAAATAAACAAGCAGATAGATTGATAAAAGAAATTAAAAAGGAAGATGATATGAGCGTACAGCTTAAAATGGTAAAGCAGATTACAGATATTAATGTTTTACAAACGATAGTGAGAAAGGTATTGATTTTTTAGGAGGCGAGAATATGAAGTGCCCTAATTGCAATAAAGAAATGGATAATAAAACCTATTGCAAAATGGAAGGGTTTTATCATTGGGAAGATGAATAGACTTATTATCAGAAAGTTGAACATAAAAAATTTGTTTGTAAGTCCTGTAAAATTACATATTTAGATGATGAATGGAAGATTCCTGAGAAATATAAACCAACGAAAAAACAGGAAAAGACAATATTATTCATCAACAATCACTTAGACATGGATATTCAACCTCTTACGAAACATCAATGTTGGTTAGATATTGGCAAGTATTTTGAAAGAGCTAAGAGAACTCCATTACATGATGACCAATATTATATTGATGCGCAACAGTATTATGGTATGGATGAAAGTGATTTTTGCTAAATCATCTTGTCCTTAGATAATATCCAATTAATCTTGAACGATTCAGTTCAAAAGAAAAAAGGAATACTTAGAAGGAGGTAATTAAAATGTCGTTAGGATTTGAAATGATGGCTGCGATGCCTGATGAATACTTAGGCGATGAGCCGCATGAGGCGTATGATTCTCGTCCATCCCGTCCAATAACTCATTGGAAAACGTGGAATGGAAAAGTGATTGCTATAAAAGATATGACTACGCTTCATTTGGATAACACAATTAAATTCTTAAAAAAACAAAATAACGTTTCCGGAGACAACAGTTGGCGTTATGCCAATATCAAGGCAATGGAAAAAGAGTTGAAAAGACGCGGGGTTATTTTAAGATAAGAAAGGAGAATACAAATGGGTAGACAGTTTATACAGAATTACTTCTGTTTTGCTCAAATATTAGAAGAAGAGGAGCTAGAGTTAGAAAAAAGACGTAAAGAGGAAGAAACAATGGCTAAGGAGGAAGAGAAGGAATTTACTAACGCAGATAGAATCCGACATATGACAAAAAACAAATTGCCAGTAGAATTTGCGTACACAGAAAATGGTGTAAGAAAAACATCTGTGGACGAAAACAAAAGAATGAATGAGATTGATGCAATAAACCGCAATCTACGCAATTGGTATGCAAATAATGAAAAATGCAGTAAATAAATTAAATAACAAGGAGGACTAATTATGAGTAAGATAGTTATGACGGATAAGCAAAAGAAAATCTTGTCAAAATATTTAAATGCTGATAATATGCAGAAGAAAAATAATATTATTGCAAATGCAAAAAAAGAAATTGAAAACTTTGAGGACAAATTGGGCGAGAATTTTTATGACGCTATTCAGGAAGATGATAATCTTACCATTGATATGGCGAGAGGTATTTTATATGCCTTTTCTGATTGCGAAACAGAAAAAGAGTTCCAGATTGCCAACAATATGCTTATAGGAGCATGTGGTTATAGCATCGAAACGCTAATTCAGCGAATCAAGGAATTGGACGAGGACCCGGAACATAATTGGCGTTGGGAAAATAATTTTTAATTTGATTTTGTAAAAGGCTCCCTTCGGGGAGCTTTTTTGTATGATTTTTTAATTCTGAACAGACATATTAAGAATGTGAGAACAAATGAGTAACGACATGTGTAAGGAAAATTTTGCTCATAATATCGTTTTCATTTCAATTCAAAACAGACATATTAGTAGTGTAAGGATGATTAAAAAAACATTCTTACATGGAGAACACATTAAAGGAGGGCACATAGCGGAGAACACATTTTTGGAGAACACAGCCAATAAAATAGGGAGCTAACTCAGTTGGTTAGAGTGTCTGTCTTATACACAGTTGGTCGTGGGTTCGAGTCCCACGCTCCCCATTTCTTAAAGTTTGCGGAAAACCTTTTTCGTATGTATCGAATTTATAGAAAATCCCCCAAAGTCCGGAGTGATAACCGCAAACGCTTCGGGCAAAAGGAAGATTAGCTCAGCGGCAGAGCGTTCGGCTGTTAACCGAATGGTCATGGGTTCAAATCCCATATCTTCCTCTCCTTAATGCTTGCATGTATCGTGAAACATTTTTCCAATGTATCATGATATGCGTTTGGAACTAATAATCCACCTCTTTCGGATAGTTTATTCTGTTATGTCAAGGCGGAAAAGCAAGCACCTTGACAAAACCTAGCGGTATCGCCAAGTGGTAAGGCACAGGACTTTGACTCCTGTATTCGCAGGTTCGAATCCTGCTACCGCTGCTGTCCATGATAATGGACAAAATTTTGACATATGTGAACCTTGGCTCTGACGTTAGCATTTATGGAAATGCATCGGGCGAGAAGAATAAGTTGCAAGAGTTTGTTTTTTTCCCATTTGAAACTTTCTTCATGAACTGCCCGAATTTGTAAGGTTCGAATCCTTACCGTCAGATTTGCGTTTCACTTTCTCTAGCGAGGGAGGATAGGAACGCATAGGACAAACTTCCTGAAGCCAAAATGGCTTAACCAGTCGCAGGTTGGGTCTTGGCAAAAAACTGTAACTGTAGAGAGCAAAACAAAGATATTGCGACCAGGTTTTTGCTGGCAGTTATAGACATCTTTAGTAGTTATGAGAACTTGCAAAAAGCAAGTCGGGGAGTTTCAAAGATGTTATGGTTTTCTTTATTTTTTGGGTTGGCCTCCTCTCTTTTTGCGAGAGAGGGGAATGGCGGCTTAGTCAAAAGGTAAGACAATAGGTTTTCATCCTATAAGTGTGGGTTCGAGTCCCGCAGCCGTCATTTAAACATGATTACCTCAGTGAAGAAGGAGTTTTCAATCCTGCTGAGACGCATGGTAATGAGTTGAATCAATTATGAGATATTGAATTGATTAACAACTTTTATTAAGAAGTGATTCTTGATATGAAGACAGAAACTGTCAACAACGCTGTGTGGTGTATCATTATAAAGAGGTCAAAAGCAGAATCCTTGTGGCTGACATAATAGACGCCCGATGTTCGGGAATAATCCGTTGATGTGAGAGGTGTGAGAGACCACGGACTAAACGGAAATCTCAACAAGTCAGTTTGCCTTAAACCTGAGAAATCAGGGTATAACACAAGAAATTCGTTAAAGTAGCGGTATGGCAGAATTATAATTAAAATTATCTTTTGCTTTGCGGAGCAAATAGAAAATATAACATTCTCTGAAAGAACCGTGAAATTTGTGGGCATCATTCCCACTCGTGCTTAGACAGTGGTAAGAAGCCAAGGGTCGCTCCTGAACGCTCAGACTTATCATCACGGTGGCCGAATATGACTGAGTTTATAATGGATAAAGGGAAACCTTAATCATGTTTATTTTTTGCAGATATAAGCCTAATTGGTAAGGCGGCGCTTTGCTAAAGCGTTAGTAACTGGCAACGGTGTATAGGTTCAAATCCTATTGTCTGCGTTTGCATCACAATAGTGATGTAATAGACCGTTTTAATCTTAGATGGATAAAGATTGTAATAATTTGGTTGTTTTACCAGAACTTAGTTTAGAGCAAGGGGCGCTTCCGGAAGCGTAAGGTCTCTCTGAATCCATCCAATAACAAGTTGATGTGTGGCGGAAAGGGAGACGCAGGAAACCACAAGTACGATGCCAAAGTGAGCCGAAAGGATATGGACAAAGGCATCATGTGAGGTTCGATTCCTCTCCACATCAAGATTCCGGTTCATTACCGGATAAGGCAGGCGTTACGGTAGTCCCTGCTGAAATAATTAAAATGCCTGCGTTGGAAGAATATCCAACGCGGGAAACCGTAGGAAACAATAGCGAAAAGGAGGTCAAAGGTTTTGTTCGTCCAATAATAAAATGGACAAAGCAACAATGAATTTTAAGAAAGGATAGCGAAAAAGTTTTCGCAAAAAGGTGATTATTATGGATGTAAGTATTAGTATCGGTATGATTATTTTAGCAGTTATTGTTTTGGTTGTAATCGGTATTATTGCAAAAAATGTGCAGGTGGTTCCTCAATCTTCCTGTCGGATTATTGAACGATTAGGAAAATATAAGGCAACTTGGCAGGCCGGACTTCATGTAAAAGTCCCATTTATTGATAACGTAGTGCGGTATATTACCTTAAAAGAGCAGGTTTTGGATTATCCGCCGCAGAATGTTATCACAAAAGATAATGTAACGATGCAGATTGATTCGGTTGTTTATGCAACTATTTTTGACCCTAAGAAATTTACATATGGTGCAGAAGACCCATCTTCCGGATTACGAAATCTGACGGCAACAACACTCCGAAGCATTATCGGAGAAATGGAATTGGACGAAACGCTCTCGTCCAGAGAAGTTATTAACGCTAAAATGCAGAAGATTTTGGATGAAGCAACAGATGCTTGGGGAATTCGCGTCAGTCGTGTAGAAATCAAAAATATTATTCCTCCGGCTGAAATCGAAGAAGTTATGACAAAACAGATGCGTGCAGAACGCGAGCGAAGAGAGACATTGCTTCAGGCTCAGGCACACAAAGAATCTGTAGTGGCAATGGCAGAAGGAGACCGTCAGGCTAAAGTGTTAGCTGCGGAGGCGGAAAAGGATGCCGCAATTGCACTGGCAGAAGGCAAGGCCAAGTCAATTAAGCTTGTGTATGAGGCAGAGGCAGATGGTATTCGCATGTTGGCTAATTCGCAGATGAATGACAACGTGCTGCGTTTGAAATCCATTGAAGCAATGAAAGATGTTGCGGATGGACAGGCTACAAAAATCTTTATCCCGACAGATTTAAGCCAAAGCATCGCTTCTATGGGTATTTTAGGAGATATGCTTGGTACGGCAGAGCAGAAAACGTCTGATGTATCAAGAGAACAGCTGAGAGAAAGCCGGATTCAGGCGAAAGCAAATGAGAAATTAGAAAAAGATTCTTGCGTATATGATTTAGAAACTAATGAAATCACATTAAAGGCTGCTGAGTCAAACGCAAAAACATCGTCTGAGTTAAATGAAGATATTTCAAGATAGGAGGTGATTGTATGAATCGGATTAGAGACGAGACTAAAATGTAAAAATATGAAATAATTTTTTGTAAAGCGTTACTTAACGCGCGTGGATGTATAAAGGAAAAAGCTTAATTTGTAGATAAATGTCTTTATTATCGTTCATAGATTAATGAACGAATGTGAAATTCAACCTTGCATATGCAATACGTGACAGGCGTGGCGGTGGAGAGCGATTGGTAGCTCGCTTAGTGAAATACATTAAGAGGTGCCGGTTCGAGTCCGGCCAACGCCCTTTTTTGAAAGAGTAGTGTAAAGGTTAAGCACAACAGTCGGCCACACTGTAGTTTCGGTTCGATTCCGGACTCTTTCATTTTTCTGCTTAGACTATTTTGGTAATCTCGTACGATGAATAGTTGGAAAAACTGTAACTGTGACTAACTATATGATAATTACGAGTAAGGCATATAGGCAGTTGCATGTCTCGGAGTAATAGGACAAAGCATCTGGTGACCGGATGCGAGCAGTTTTCAAGAGACATTAAAAAAGTATGCTAATTCCTGCTTAGGAGGGGAAAAGGAGGATGCGATAATGGCACTAATTATTATAAGGAATGCATTATTTGTTATTTTTTTGGTTTTTTGTTCCTTGAATCTTTATTCATATAAAATTGATAGTGGCGAATTACATGCATTTACAAGCCCCGCCGTAAAAATAGTAAGTGCTTTAATTCTTTTAGCTTTTGTGTATTTATGAAAAGCAATGTAAAAGTTGCAATAAAAATTTTCGAAATTAGCAGTTGGGATGACAACATGAATTCCTTTGAATACGATTGTATGAATTCAGCATGTTAATTCTCTTTTAAGAGGGAACGAGAGGATGTGAGCCAATGATAAGTACAATAATTCCCTATTGTGTTTTTGGTGTTTGTGCCATTTATGGATACAATATAATTATACGACACGGAGACGCAGAAAAAGCCGTTAAAATAAATCAAATTACTATATTAGCAATATTTATTATTTTTTTAATAACTAAAGTGCTAAAGTATTTTGGATTATAGCTATGATTACGTCAATGTAGAGTTATTAATAGAAGAATATGAGATAGAAGGAATGAGAAATGGATTTAGGAACAATATCAACAATAATTTCAATAGTCGGAGCTGCTTTAGTACTAGTTGGTTTATTTATATCTTTCCCTTTAGAAAGCGAAGTTGGAATGATTTTTGTTATTAGTGGCTTTATTGCTTTACTTGTAGCTTTATTGATGTCATCGTTGACGACATCAACAGAAAAATATGATATATGTAGTGTGAAAACTCAATCAGAATATTCTTCTTGTTTCTTTTTAGGAACCGGTGGAGCAGAAAAAGATGATTATTATTACTTTTACCGAATCAACAAAAAGGGCGGGAAATCTATTGACCGTGTTCCTATGCAGTGGGCTACAGTTTACGATACATTAAGTAAATCAGAAACACCTCATATAATTATTAAAAAAAGAGGTGGCTCGATTGATAGCGCGGAATTGTATGTTCCTAAAGGAACTGTAATTGATACATATGATATATCTTATCCGGAATAAAAAACGGCATATATACAGGCTTTAAGCCTGCTACCGGTAACGGTTGATTTTGCAGTCGAATGGTGAGGGTGTTATACTACTCGCTAAAGCTTATGTTTCGTGAAATATAAGCACAAAAAATTACAAGTATTTAATTAAAGAGAGGCTAAGGCTTCTTTTTTTTCTATTTGCCTGCGCGAACAAATTGTCAGGATTTTGTAGAAGAAAAAGAGATATAACAGACATATTAAAAGTAGTAGAAAGGAGATTGTTATGAAAGTTATTAAGAAAATACTAGCGGTAACTATGGTTTGTGTTGTTATGCTGACGAATACCGGCTGCGAAAATCCATTTATTGATACGCCGTCCAATACCCCGGACCCTTATGCGATACAGATTCATACAAAAGATGATTTACAGGATGACTGCTATTATATTAAGCATGGTGATGAATTTTACGAAATCCCATACGGGGAGCAAAGTTTCTATAAAAATGAAGAAACAGATGCAGAGTATGTTTTGGCGCAAGATGATGAACCGGAGCCAACAAGAAACTGGTTTTACAAAAAGGGAAAAGATGAGTTAATCATTCCTACCATGTATCAAGATGACAGTATTGTATACAAAACATCAGAAACAATTAACAATGTATTTGAATGGGAACGATTTTCAGATGATGGTTATACAATCGGTCTACGAGGAATTAATTTATCAGAAAACGGTAAGTTGATTACATCAAATTATATAGCCAATCTTTTGGAAAATGGTCCATTTGACAAAGTAATGCATCGTGTTGAGGAAACCGATAATGAATATTACCAAACATTTACAATTGATTCCATTAACGGAAAGAAACTTTCTCAAAAAGATTTAGGAGAAAACGGCTGCATTAAGAATCTTAATACAGATACAGAATTAAAGGTTCAAATTTATGCTGGCACAACCCCCTATACAATTAAGACCAAAGCAGATGTGCGTGTATTTAGCAATATTGAGAATTATTGGACGAAAACAATCCAGTATCAGTCCGGATTTGCTGAAATAACTACTTCGAAATCCTTTATTTCTGGATATTATAAAGTGGAAAACAGCGGACTGTTTCGTTATATTGACCGTCCATATTCAAAAGACATTGATATAACTAAAATTGATTACAACAAAAGATACTTTAAAAAGGAAGAAAATGGTTTTCTTGTTACAAAAGATGATAAAGACCAGTACTTATACGAGCAATAGCTAAAGAGGTGTTCGCATGGCAACTTCTAGTATCACAAAAAATCTTATATTTCTAGAGAAAAGAAAAAAATCACTCGGTTTTAACGCCGAGTGACCTTTTTTTTACATAGCATACAATTTTTTCCTAGCTGCAATTAGCTGAGCCGCTTCTTGATTTAATACACGTTTCATTGCTGAATAACTGGTTCCGGTCATTTTCAAAAATTCTTTTCCTTCTTTGGAAGAATACAAATAACCGCTTTCTACAATTGCATGTAGCCGTTCCATAATTTTCCCGTTCATGATAACCCGGTAAGTATCCGGGTCTTCTTCCCATAGTCGTTTTAAGGAAAAGTTACGATTTTCGCCATTCAGATAATAACCGGCGATATCACGTTCTCGTGTTTCTTTTGTCCGATAATTTCCATAAGAAGTAATATCTGCTACGGCATGAGGCGTTTCAAGGTCAAGATTTAATTCCTCAATCTCTTTTTGGGATAAAGGCGGTTTGTTTACAGGCTTAATATCAGTAGCCTTTTTCTCCGGAGCAATGCCGGCCCATCCGGCGAGTGTTTCAAGGGCTTTTTGATAATCAATTCCGCAAACATTCATTACCATGCCCTCTAAGTTGGTCTGCCGGTCACACACAAAACAATAATGTCCTCTTTTGTTTAAAACACAGTTATTTTTGTGTGTGTCATCATGGTCTAAATTTGTACACAAAATTTCAAGCCGGCCATGATTTGAAACATCAAGGCCAAGCTTTTCTGCAACGGTTATCCCGTCCAATGTTTCGTAAATTTTGTCACGATTGAAGTATGCCATATCTAACCCTCCTTTTATTTGATTGATATTTATAATATGTCTTTTTTGTTATAGCAGAAAAAAACAAAGGCAAACAGACATATTAAAAGAAAGAATTAATAAGAAAGGATGATGAAGAATGGGAACTGTAGAACAAGATACATTACAAGGTTTTGCCCGATTTGCAGATATAGCTACCGATATGCCAAAAGTATTTGGAGAAATCTTGCAGTCTGTGTCTCAAAAATGGGGACAAAAAGCAGATTATCATGCATTAATGAAATCTATGAATGAACATTTAGTAGATAACCCGAACTATCTGCCGCCATGTTTTGTACCAAAAGATTTCGCACTCAAAGATTTCGAAGATGAATTTCATGCATTGGGCGGAAAAGGCATGGTTTCCGGTCGAGTTGTAAAAGGGCCGTACACCGGTACGGTTGTAGCTTTTGTACGAGAAGAAGATATGCTTTTAGCACAGATTGCAAAGGAAAGGGCGCTTTCTATTGGACAGACGCGAATGGATGAATTAGGAAATGTTTTGTCAAATTCGGTTGAAGTTAGCCTTCCTACGTTAAAATACAGCGCAAGCAAAAATGGATATCCAACACTTATGCAATTGCCGGCGATGGATGAAGTAAAGGCGAACATGTTGTCAGAGCAATTTAGAGTAAATGGTGTTATGTTCAGCAAAGTAGAGCAGGAAGGAGATGCCGGTGAAACAAGGCAGGCTTTTTACTGCAACCCGAAAGACCGTAAAAAAGTTGAATCTTGTCTGGCAAGAACAGAGGTCGAATTTGATGGAATTTCCGGAACACGGCAGCATATGATTCGTCAAAATGAAGTAGATGCCATTACAAAATCAATGAATTATATTGGGGCTAATAAGGCTACTCGAAATTTTTATGTTGTATCCGGCACGTGCACCAGCAATGTAATTGAAGTAAGCGGAGATAATTTAAATCATCAAACGATTCGAAAAGATGGTACTCCGCAAATTATGAGAAAAGTTAAAGGGCAGGAAGATTTCAGCAATCTTGCTAGAGTATATAAACAGGAAGTGTCTTCTATGAGGGCTCCGGTTGTTTTGGAGAAGGACGAATACGAAGCTGTTAAAGATGACAAAGAAGCGTTAGAAAAATTAGTGCAGGGAAAAAGAAAGTTCCCGATGTATGCCAGTCTGGAAGAAAAGGCGCAGATTTTATTTGAAAAAGAAGTAAAAAATGCTTATATACGAAAAGTATCTATGACGCAATTAGTGCAGCCATATGATGCCATCGTGGATAAAATGATGCTGCAGGATGTCATGAATGGTGATATGACATTAGAGAATTATTTAGTTTCAGGGACAAATACAGACCCAGATGCAGATATCGCAAAATGGAGCGAGGAAGAAAAAAGTCAAGCAGCTGATTTGATTAAAGGATATATTGAACGTTATGAGCATGTTACGGAACAGATTATTGATAAAGAAGTAGACATTGAAGACCTTGATTACAAAGCAAGTCTTGATGATATGCTGAATGATATTCAGACAACAAATGCAACACATGCATTGCCTGAAGCTGAGCCGGAAGTGGGTGATTAATCATGCCTAATAATAAGGAAGAAAGATTACGCGGAATCCGGAAAATGTTTATATTTTGCGGAGGAATCCTTTATTTATTGCTTTTATTATTCACCTTACATATGGGTTGTATCAAACCGGAGTATGAAAACAATCCGATAAAGATTATGCAATTAGCAATGGAACACATACAGGAAAAGCCGCTTGCTATTTTGCCATTTACGTCATATTCATTTGTTTATCCAATGGTTGGGACTTGTATCTTTGGTATTATAATGTTATATGCGTATTTAATGGTAATAAGAAGAGATACAGATAAGGATGCCGGAGGTTCTGCTAAGTGGAATACGGATATGAAGGCATATAACAAAAAGTATAATACGCCATTTCGTTCGATTAAAACAAATGGAGCAGATAATATAATTTTGGCAAAAGATTTGTATATGTCCATGAATGGTAGTAAAACACGAAGAAACTGCCATCAGATTGTTTTCGGAGGGTCCGGTACTGGCAAATCATTTTCGCTTGTTAAGCCAAATGGGTTGCAGATGAATAGCTCCTATGTATTTACTGACCCAAAAGGAGAATTAACGGAAGCTTTAGCTGGACCATTGGAAGATGCCGGTTATGAAATTAAAATTTTTAACCTTAGTAAAATGTCAGATTCTCTATGCTATAACCCGTATGCTTATATTCGAGATGAAAATGGTGTTCGCTCTATGGTAAATTGTATTGTAGAAAATACACGAAAAGAAGGCACTTCCGGAGGAGACCAGATATGGGATGATTCCATGACGGTATTATTACAGGCAATTTCTTTTTACATGATGGAAAAGCTGCCAAAAGAAGAGTGTAATTTATCGACAGCGATGAAATTGATTCGTTTGGCAGAGGTGGATGAAAATAATTCCTCTGCGAAATCCGAATTGGATATATTGTTTGATAATTACGAAAAAGCAAATAAAGAAGCCGGTAACCCGGAAAGTATGGCAACGAAATGTTATAAGGAATTTCGTATTGCATCCGGTAAGACATTGAAATCTGTGTTGATTACAACAATGACTCGATTGAGCGCATTTGATTATAGCAATGTAGCTAGTTTATTAAAAAGAGATGAATTGCATTTAGAAGAATTGGGAAGAAAAAAACAGGTTTTGTTTATTATTATTCCTACTGCGGATAAGGCATTTAACTTTATTGCTGCTTGTTTGTATACGCAGTTGTTTGAATATTTGTATTATTTAGTAGAAAATATATATCCTCATAGTTATTTTTTACAAAAGGAAGTAAATGGATTGACGGAAACTTTCTTATGGGGTGAAACGATTGAAGAAGTAAAAGCAAAGAAGAAAATGCTTCAGAGCGCAAAGATTGTCGAAAAAGAAAATCATTATGAAATTGTCAGTAAAGAAGATATTTTTATTGAACGCTTCCTTAATAAGAAAGCAGCAGAATGGTTTTTAGCCAATGCCGGAGGAAAAATTGTTCCCGGCGACCGAACGTTACCATATAATATACGTTTTCTATTGGACGAATTTGCGAATGTTGGTAAAATTCCCGGATTTGTTGAAAAAATTGCAACGATGCGTTCTTATAAAATGTGGTGTACCATTATCTTGCAGAATCAAAGTCAGTTGAAAAAAATGTGGGATGATGATATGAGTACTATTATTGGAAACTGCGATACTATGATTTTCCTTGGCAGTCAGGAAAAAGACATGATTGAATATATTCAGGCTATGCTTGGTAAAACAACGAAACGTCAGCAGGGAACTTCTATTGGTGGAAAAGGCGGAGGAAACGAGTCTTATAATTATACTGGAACGGATTTGTTAGATTTTAACCAGATTCGTGAAATGGCGGATAATGATTGTATTGTATTTATTCGAGGAGAAAAACCTTTTTATACAACAAAATACAATTACACAGAACATCCAAAATATCATTTAACTGGGGACGCTGATAAAGCACTTCGTTATGAAATTCCATATAATAGTCAACGTGTAATTGATTCTAAGATAGACAAAAAACAATCACATGATGATAAGGTTGCTCGCTACAAGAAAGAAATTGCGCGAGATGAGAAAAAAGTAATTAATGGGCCTAGTTATGAAACTGAGTCAATTTTGAACAAGGTCTGTAATGGAAATCCGGAGCAATTAAAAGAATGTTTGGAATTGGAACATGAAAACGAAAAGGTTGCGAAAACGGAAACTGAAAAGAAGATAGCAAAAGAAGAAAAAGAAAAATCAGAGAAACTTAAAATTGCTATGCAGGAACAGGATGCAAATTTGTGGGACATTATGCTGTAAAAATACATCAGGATATGCTATAATAAAGAAAAAATATACAATATTTTTTAAAGGGGTGACATTTTCAATAGCCCACCACTAAAATGGTGGGCCTCTGCGTACTATGTGTTTTTATGAGGAGGAAAATAATTATGGAAAAAAAAGAAACATTTAATTTTATACGTGAAGATGTGGTAATAGATTTCCCACTTCCTAAATTGTTGCAAAACACAATAGAAGAAGCGGAAGAGCTGGATAGAAAAAATAATATCGAGTACATGTGTGTTGCAGATGCAATAGATGTTTTGTGTAAAAATTATGTTGCCAGTGGAGTAATGACAATGGAACAATGGGATATTGTTACATGGAAATATTCGGTGAACGGAAAGGATTGATAATATGATTAATATTTATAATTTTGAAAATTGTGAATATAGTGACCGGCATGGTTCTTATGCTGGCATGGCTGGGGACAAAGATGGTATTATGATGGGAAATAGTTATTGGATTATAAAATATCCTAAAACAGAACGAGCGTTTAAAACACCTTTAGGCATGTCTTATACAACCTCTCCATTATCTGAATTTGTTGGAAGCCATATATATGATATGTTAGGTATTCCTGTTCACGAAACGGCACTTGGAGTTAGAAACAATAAAGTAGTAGTTGCTTGTAAAGATTTTTGCAAAACAAGAGGCTCTCTTATGGAAATGAGAAGCTTAAAAAATGCAGCAAATAAAGAATTGTCAAAAACATTAGATGAACAAATGCATTATTCTGGAACAGGAGATAGAGTCAATCTCAAAGAATTATTATTGCATTTACAATATAATCCTATTGTAAAAAAATGTCCTGACGCAATTTCAAGATTTTGGAATATGGTGGTTGTTGATATACTTATTGATAATACAGATAGAAATAACGGCAATTGGGGACTCTTATATAATGAAAAGAATAAAACATATAATGTTGCTCCGGTATATGATAATGGCAATTCTTTTTCTAATAAATCGAGTGACGAAAGGATAAATAAAATAATACATGATAAAAATAAAAGTGATTTATATATTGGGTCTCGTACTGCTTATGAAGTAGATGGGCATATACTTTCGGCAAAAAAAATGATTCAATATGATGATTTAGAGTTAAAGGAAGCAATAAAGCGTTTGTCGCCTATTATAAAAGAGAAATTGCCAGATATTAGACAATTTATTTCTGCTATTCCAGAGAAGGTAGGAGATTGGGAGATATGTTCAAAAGAAAGAAAACAATATATAATGGAAAGTGTAGAAACTCGTTTTGATAAAATGATTTATCCAGAATATTTAAAAAATATTGAATTGGAAAATAAGATAATACCGCAAGATGATGATATAGAATTATAAAATGTAAAGAGCCTGAAAAGGGCTCTTTTTTTCTTGTTTGTTTTTAGGGTGGGCTAACAGACATATTAATATAAGTGTAATGGAGAAGAGAGCATTACATGAGTAACTGTTAATTTTTTTATTGGAAAGGAGAGATTTTATTTTCATGAGAAAAAGAAAAATCTTTAAACGTTCGGTAGCCGGAGTTTTGGCTTTAGCAATGCTTTTAAGCGGTAATATCGGTTCAATCCGAAGCAAAGCCGCTGTGCAAAGTGTAGCAACCGGGTCTGTTGCCGAATATGAAGAAAGCGCAGAAAAACGCAATCTTTCGAATGTCTCTTTTGATGTCAACTCCATTGTTGAAAGTGGAACCGCTGGTTATTCTTATGTGAATAACGCATTAATTACCTATTGGGGCATTGATAAAAATGGCGTTTTTGCTTTTTACAAGATGGAAAATAACCGTCCGTCTGCGAAAATGGATGATGCCGGTTATTATGTTATGGGCAATTGTTTGACTAACATGTCAACTGCTGCTAAAAAGAAAATCAAGTATGTTATTGGTGGGCTGAATTCCGGCATGAAATTGGACGGAGATGGCGTTTTGGAATATGCTTTTGCTAATTGTGTAAATTTGGTTGAAGTATTTCGTCTTCCGCCGGTAGAGTATGCAAAAGGTATTTTTCAGAATTGTGGAAAATTAGAGCATATTTGGTGTCCAATGGGAGACGCAAATCATGATGTTTGTGATTTACAAGCAGCATTTGATAACTGCACAAGTTTACATGGTTATTTGCTGTTTGGAAACATTGCATCAAGTATTTCGTTAGATGACAAGACCTTTAATAAGACGGGTTCAGATTGTGACGAAAGTGATAAGTTATGGCTTACTGTCTATGGAGAAAACAGCGCAGCAAAAGATAAAATCTATACTTCTGCAGAAACAGGATGTTGCCTTAATTATCTTGATGCATCGAACTCTGCTTCATTAAATATTTACAAGGCAGCATTAGATACTACCAAAAATGTATCTTACAAGAAGGCAAATGGTGATTATCAGTCAATTGCATCATCTATTACTTATGGACAGACTGTTTCAGACGCTCTTGATTCTGCTATGACAGAAAGTGGGTTTGTTGGCTACAATTACACGAAACAAACATCTAAAGGATATTATTTCGTTGCGCCAAATGCAAATCAGTCTTTACGGTATGCAATGGGTAGTGGCTTATCCGGCTACACAAAAGATGATGTTTTGGATGCCGGCAATTATACAAAGGCAATTAAATCAACCAAAAACAGTAACCTCATAGAGGGGACTTTAATGGTTGATAAATGCCCGATAACAGATTGTTCGGTTGCTTTGATGAATTCGTCTGTTCCTTACATCGGAAGTGCAATCACCAATAGCGTAACGGCAAAAAATCCTTATACTAAAAAGGCCTTGGTGCTTGGACGAGACTATACAGTATCTTACAGCAGCAATACAAATGTTGGAACTGCCGTTGCCGTAATAAATGGTACAGGAAATTATTCCGGTTCAGTTACAAAAATATTTGCAATTGTGGATAAAACTGCTCCGGAAGGAAGTATTACTTCTAATATTACGGCGGGCAAAAATCAGTCTGTGACGTTAGAGGCTAGTGATAATGTAGGAGTTACTTCTTATTATTTTGGAACTTCGGCTAGTCCAGTAAGTTCTGCTTATACCAAAGTGGCTTCCACAAAATCATTTTCGGTAGATAAAACAATTTCTGCTGCAGGAACTTATTACTTTTTCGCTAAAGACAGCGCAGGAAATGTATCCGCTGCTAAAAAAATTGTTTGTTATCAAACAAAACTCTCTTCAAATGGTGGAAAAGTAACTTATGATGGAGCTATTTATGAAACTGATTTTTCAATTGTAAAAGTCGGTGGAACAACCATTAATTTGCCTGTTCCGGAAAAGAAAGGTTATACATTCTCTTCTTGGGATGGATTTAATGGAACATATACCATCAATGAAACAAAATCATTGTCTGCTGTCTATGACAAAAACACTTATTCAATCATTTATGATTTGAATGGTGGAACTGCTGCAAATGTTAGCAATTATACAGTAGAGGATGATGATATTCATCTGAATACACCAACAAAGCAGGGATATGTATTTGACGGATGGACCGGCAGCAACGGTGACACTCCGGAAAAAGATGTCGTAATTACAAAAGGTTCTGTTGGAAATCGCAATTATGTAGCCAATTATACTCATATTTACGATTACAACACTTCGGATGATACCGTAACAATTTACAAAAATTCAGAAAATACTCGCTCTATTATTTATGCAGAATGTGCAAACGCTAAAAAAATTGCATTTGCCGTTGATGTAGATAATATTGCGGACATGAATTTTAGTAAATTTGCAAACTTGGAATCCATTACGGTAAACTCAAAAGATGCTGATTATGCATCAGAAGGTGGATTGCTTTACAATAAAGATAAATCCATTTTGGTTTACTGCCCGAAAAAGCACAGTGATAATCCGGAAATCAGCAAAGTATGCGAAACAATTCAGGCAAATGCTTTTGCCGGCTGCACAGTTAAAAATGTAGCAATTCCGTATTCGGTAGAAACGGTTGAGAAAAACGCTTTCGCTGACACAAACTTACATTCTGTAACGGTGAAAAATCCGGGAACTACTTTGGAGAAAGATTCCATTCCGAATACAACAGAGAAATTGGTTGGATTTCAGGGGTCAAGCGTGGCAAGCTATTGCCAGAACGCAAACCGTGAATCTTATGAAATTCTCACAACGATTCCGGATGATTTCTTCAAAGATGAAGTAACTATGGAATCGTTTGATATTCCGGTTAATATCACAAGTATTGGAAACAATGCTTTTGATAGCTGCGTAAACTTAAAAGATATTACACTGGGCCGTGTTCAGACAATTGGTTCTTATGCATTCAATAACACAAAGATTGCTGAGTTGGAAATTCCAAATACAGTACAGTCAATCGGAGAACGTGCTTTCTCCAGTATTGCCGCTTTAGAGACCATTGAATTTGAAGACCAAAGTGTTTTATCTAATATTGGAGCATTTGCTTTTGCAAAGGCAAACGTAACGGAAGTTTCCATTCCGGAATCTGTTGTCTTAGTTGGAAAAGGAGCATTTAATGGATGTTTCACTCTCAATGAAGTAACTTTTGAAGGAATGAGTACAAACCTTACTTATGATGAAATCAGCGCCGTGTTCCCGAACAGCACAGTTGTTAAATGCTATTACAAGAGTAAAGCATACGACTTCGCTATGGCACATGAATATCCGATTTCTCTTATGGTTGGGTATGAAAAAGACAAGACAGAAGAGTATTCTTATGTACAGGATTCTCCGGCTCATCTTGTTGAAGTAACCGTTGGACCGTTGTTAAAGAAAATCAATGCAGGCGCTTTTAAAGGCTGCAAGAATTTAACAACAATTTCGTTCGATGAAGAAGCTATTTTGGCTGAAATCGGAGAAAGCGCATTTGCAAATTCTGGACTTACCGCAATTGAATTGCCAAAGACGGGGATTACATTGGGCGAAGGAGCATTTGAAGAAGCGGAAAGCTTAGTCAGTGTTTCCTTTGGCGGAGTAATGAATGTCCCGAACAATGCATTTAACGGTTGTAGTTCTCTTACAACCTTAAAAGATACGGACCAGTTTGAAACAATTGGTGAAAATGCTTTTGCCGGAACCGCTCTTACTGAGTTCACAACCGGCGATAGCTTAATCAGCTTTGGGGAAAATGCTTTTGCAGATTCTATGCTTAACGTTTTGGGTGTAGAAAATCCAAATTGTAAATTCCCGGCCGGTCCATTAGTTCCGAATGAAGCAGAAATCAAAGGATACACCAACTCTACAGCGGATATTTATTCGCAGACGTACTTGAATAAGTCCTGTACTTCTTACGGAAAACCGGCTTATGTTGTTCAATTGAACACAATGGGCGGTATTAACGGAGATGAAAAAGTTTACGTTGTAAACGGCAAACCGATTCCTCCGATTGTAATTCCGGAAAAAGAAGATTATAGTTTTGTAGGATATTTCAGTTCCGAAAATGGCGGAGTTCAATACTTTGACGAAAACGGAAAGTCTACAAAAATATGGGACGGAACCATGAATCTTACTTTGTATGCTGTTTGGAAACATGACCAGTATACAGTTGCTTATAATGGCAACGGAGCAACAGAAGGCGTTATGAAAGCAGATGCCTTTGATACAAAAGCAAACGTCAATTTGACGAAAAATGCTTTTGGCCGAAAAGGTTATCAGTTCCTCGGTTGGTCTACCGACAGAAATGCTACGAAAGCAATGTATACGGACAAAGATACCGTAAAAGACCTTGCGGGCAAGAATCAGACAGTAACTTTGTATGCTGTTTGGAAACCGGCAAATTACTTTATCACATATCATGCAAACGGTGGTAACGGAACGATGGATGTACAGACTTTATCTTCTGATATTAAGCAGGAGTTAAGCGCCAACGCGTTCACACGTACCGGTTACAAATTCCTTGGATGGAACCGCGATGCAAAAGCAACAAATGCTGAGTATTATGATAAATACAAAGCGACCAATCTGGCATCTGCCGGAGAAACGATTCACTTGTATGCAATCTGGGCTGTTGACGATGACCAAAAGGGAAATCAAATTGCTTTTAATGGCAATGGTGGAACAACAGATGCTACTACGTTGACAGTTTATGAGGGTCATACAATTACTTTGCCGGGATTCGAGACAACTCGTGATGGAAGAGTATTCCTTGGTTGGTCCACCATTCAGGGGGCAACAGAACCGGAATACAAAGCCGGTGATGTGATTTCGGATTTAGAGGAAAGCATTACTTTATATGCTGTATGGGGTACTGCCGGTGATACAAGTTACACAATCACCACAAAGACTCAAAAAGCAGACGAAACATATGAAGTAACGGTTGCTACCGGCTCTGCTGTACAGGGCACTGACCTCAAACTGGAAGCAAATTATGACTTCCATGTACCGGACGGTTATCATGTAAATCCGGATTCTGTTTTGAAACACAAAGTAGAAGATGGTGCTGCATTTACGATTATCTTAGACCGCGACTACGGTAAAGTAAGATTCCATCAGAATTATGCAGGAGCACCGGACTTTACGGAAAGCGAAGATACCTTTATTTGGGGTTCTAAAGCAGTGTTGAATATGCGAATGCCGGAACGTGTTGGTTATACTTTCGTTGGTTGGGCGGAAGAGCCTGATGGTACAGATGGCGATATTGTAACAGAGGTTACTATGGGCGTGAATGGCGCAGATGTATATGCTGTATGGAAAACAAAGGGTAATGTTGTTGACCCTGTTGTTCCTAGTCCGGTGCCAAATCCAACACCTAGACCGGAACCAAACCCAACACCTAGCCCGAGCTCAGACCCATCACCGATTCAGACGCCATCGCTTAATCCATCAAAAACGATTGCTACAAAAGCTAAGACGGTAACAAAAGGCAAGGTAGTATACCAGGTTAGCGGTAAAAGTGCTTTCGTTAAAAAGGTTACAAGTAAAAAGCTGAAAAAGGTAACAATTCAGAAAACAGTAACTATTAACGGCAAAAAGTACAAAGTAACCGCAATCGCTAAAAACGCCTTTAAGGGCTGCAAGAAACTGAAAACGATTACCGTTAAGAGTGTTTCCTTGAAAAAGATTGGAAAGAACGCGATTAAGGGTATCAGTAAAAAGGCTAAGATTAAAGCGCCTAAGAAGTATTTGAAGAAATACAAGAAACTGTTCACAAAGAAAACCGGATTCGTTAAGACGATGAAAGTCAGAAAATGAAATCTGGAATAGAAAAGAGGGGGCAAATGCTCCCTCTTATTTTTTTTAATATACTGTTTCGTATTAGCCAAGCAGCAGTGGTTGAAGCAAGTAGCTCGGTAACTTATTTCCGAGTAGTTCACTATCAGCTTATAATTCTTAAACGTCTTAGGGGTATCGTCTTCTAAGTATTCTGCTATTAAGTTGTGACATAATGTGACATATTTTGATGTATCGTTCAACTGTATATCGTTCCTTTCTTAAGAATATACATAAATTATAGAGATTAAACACTAATTTTGTCAATAGAGCATTTAAATTAATGCCAAACAGACATATTAAAAAGGGAAATGTAATTTTAACAATTCTTTTGTAACAATATGGTGCTAGAAAACAATACTACTATTATAGTGTATTGGATTTTCTTATTATTTGAGCATAATAATAGTTGACAAGAGGAAATATATATTGATAAAATAGGAGATAGTTACATGAAAAAAACAAATATAGAGGGTATGGTATATATGCGCTTAACACTAGAACGAAAAAAAGAAATTGAACAAAAAGCGGAAAAGTTTAGACAGGGAATGGATAATGAAATTATTGATACTATTATTTTAGCGAGAGCTAAAGGATTCGAAGTCTCATCTGCTACTTTTCATGAAGAAAATGTAGATGGAGGAATTATAATCCGAAAAGAAAATGATACTATAATAAAAGAAATTTTATTTGAAGATAACCTTGATGATTACCAACAAAGATTTATTGTTGCACACGAACTCGGACATTTTGCATTACATTATGATGAAAACAGAATAAATAAAAAAACTGCTTTTTTGCATGTGGATTTTCATAAGGATAAATCAGAAGAAGAACAAGAAGCGGATTATTTTGCTACTTGCATCTTGATGCCTGCTGAACATTTTAAAAATGTTTATGAAGGATTGTTTAAACGAATTGGTGACCCGGAAATGATAATTAGTATGCTATCACAAATTTTTAGGGTGCCTCTTCTTGCGGCTAAAAGGCGTATTTCAGAGGTATATAATAGATGACAGATGGGGAAAGATTTTATTATAAAGATAATACAGTGACTTTCAATCATTCACATGATTGACAAAAATATAATTTGCAAAACTTGTCAAATAATTAGTTTTTTGTTATAATAAAAGTGTCAAATAGATGAATAATATCTATTCGACAAATTTCATGGGACAAGCTACAACTTATCTGATACACTACAGTAACAGAAAAGGGGGTTGTACTATGGGAAATATAATCAGATTTAATAAGATAAACCAAAAAGAAAAGGATAAGACAATGAAAGCACGAAAGGACTTTGAAAATTTAATTAATCGTCTCACGAAAGAACCAGGCGAGTCTTTGCAAAATCTTACGCCAAAGCAGGCGGCTGAAATTGCACATGAGATATTAGATATATCAAAATGTCTTGGTTATAATTATCGTGGAGAAACGCCAATTGAACCAATAATAGAGGCTTTTGGTTTAAAAGTGTTTGGTGTGTCAAAATTAAGAAAAAAAATATCTGGTGTAATTTATGTTCACGGAACAACAGAAAAATGTCTTGATTATGACAAAGTAATTGCAACAGATAAAAATGAACCATTTGAACATCAACGTTTTGTAGCAGCTCATGAACTTGGTCATTATTTATTTGATTGTTTGGGAAATCCTAAATATCGGAATAAAAATCATTTATTTACGGAAACTTATCCCAAAAACAATCATTGTTCTGAAAAAGAAATACGGGCAGACCGTTTCGCAGCTGAATTGCTTATGCCACGTGAATTATTTATGAAACAATACATAGATGCTTGTTGTGATAAAAGATATAATCCGGATGGAAGCCAAATTTTTGTAATTGAATATCTTGCAAGATACTTTAAGGTAAAAAAATCATCTATAATAAAAAGAATTGGAGAAGTACTTTGCGATGATAACGATTAAAGATTCAAAGAAAGAAGGACATGAAGCTCGTTCTGATGGATATACAAAATTAATTGACAATTATGTAAATGGAATACGGCGAAATACATGGGCAAAGTTTATAATGAAGATGTTGTTTTTTGCTATTGTTATGTTTATATTAAGTGGATTGGTGTATACATTTCATTATACAATTACATACACAATCAGTATGATACAAAATATGATAAAATCAAATCATGTTTCATTTAATATGATTACCGCAACGTTAACACCGCTTGTGTCATCTTTTGGGACAATTATAATTTCGTTATTGAAGTTGCCTGAAATTATAGCAAAGTACTTATTTAATCCACAAGAAGATGAAAGCGCAGTTGCTATTGTGAAAAATATTCAAAAATATGATATTAGAATGTATCCAATGCTACATAATGTTAATGAAAAATTAGAAGAAGAACAAACAGATGATATATCAGATAAATGGCAAAACATAAAAGATACTATAAAGGAGCCATCTGAAATAAGTTTAAAAGATACCGTACAGGGATAGTCCCTATCTCATAGAGGGCTATCTCTTTCTCCTTCATATGTTAAGTTGTATCAATTACTTAACAGACATATTAATACTATACTAAAAACAACAGGAGTCCGGTAGTAACTAACTGCCGTACAACTGAATCGCTTTAAGAAAGGAGATTATTTATGAAAGCAAGAAAAAGAAATATTATATCCTTTGCTATCTGCACATTGTTTGTTGCCGGCCTGTTAGTCGGTTCTTGTTATATTAAAGAGGGAAAACAGAATGCGGTGAGTGGGTACGCAGGGACAGAACAGGGAGATATTATCTGGGAATATGATGCAGTATCGGGCGATGAAAGCAGCGCAGCTCGTAATGTTCATATAATTGGAGTATATCAGGACGGAAAATTCTCAAAAAAAATCACCAAAGACATCATTATTCCGGATAAAGTACCGGAATGTAATGAAGATGGAAAAATCATCGCCTATCACAAGGTGGAATCATTAGGAGATGCAGACGCGAAAAACAAGGATTCGTTTTTTCTCGGCTCCTTCAACGTCACCAGTTCAGGCATTGTCGTTGACGCCACGGCTTGTACGGGGCTGAAAACGGTTAATGATTGGGCGTTTAGTCAGGATGGTTATGGAAGCAAGGATGAAGGATATAGAGGAGATGTAACTATTTATTTGCCAGATTCTTTAGAAAAAATTGGACAAAACTGCTTTAACCAAAATCTTGTCTATTGCAACTCTCCAAATATTACATTGGACGGAACAGATAATACGTCTAGCGGTTTCGTATTCCGCGGACCAGTAACTACTCCGGAAAACACATTAAAAACTGTTTACAAAACGAAGTACAAAACCAATATCCCGGCCATCTTAAAAGACCCGGACAAGTTCCCTTACATTGGTGCGGCCGCAAAAGAAGTTACGCTTCATGCAGATGCTCCGGATGGCGGTGAAGTAAACCGCGGGGGCAGTGGTCTGAAATATGACTCGGTATATGTGTTTGAGGGTAAAGAGGATGAGAAAAGCCGTAGTTTCGGCAACATCTACCCACCAAAGAAAGACCACTATGTATTTGAAGGATATTTTGAGAAAAACACTCAGATTTTCGACAAAGACGGCGTTTTATTGAAAGTTCCGGATGGAACAGATGTCTATGCCAAATGGACACCGGAAGTCTATCAGATTTCTTTCCGAAACAATCAGAATACCAACGTGCAGAACGAAGAACATTCCTATCAGGAAGTTTTTTCACCAAATCTGCCGGAAAACTTTTATCCGAGCGTAGGGTATAAGCTGATTCGTTGGGAAAAGTATTCAATGAATGCAGACGGAGAAGCAGTAGGAGAGCCGGAGAAATTAGAACCGGAAACTACCATGACGGTAGATTGCAACTCTATTTTCAAGGCAATTCTGGAACCAATCACCTATACAGTATCTTTTGATGCTAACGGAGGAGAAGTGAAAGACGCTGAATTGCCAAACACGTTCGATAAGGATTATTCCTTAACAACGGCATCCCGATACGGTTACACCTTTGACGGATGGTACACGGCAAAAAAAGGTGGAACAAAAGTAACGGAAGATACACAGATGACCCGCGCGGAAAACCACACGCTCTATGCACATTGGACGGCAAGAACCCACAAAGTAGTATTCGATGGGAACGGTGCCACTTCCGGCAGTATGGATGACTTGGATGTAACCTATGACACAAAAGCCAATCCAACATGCCGTTTTGAGAAGACCGGCTATTCCTTTACCGGATGGTCGTATGCAAAAGATGGAGATGTAGTAGACGATTTGAGTGGAAAGGTAGATACTGTAATTGTATATGCTATTTGGAAACCAAACACGTACAAAGTAACGTTTGTGACGAATTCACAGTCGAAAACAGAGTACGAGTTTACTTATGATGCATGGGAAGACTTCCCATATCTGTATTCCAAATTTTATGACTTTGCCGGATGGGTAACAGACCGGACAAAAACGATTCCGGTAACGGAACGTGAAACGGCTGTAATCAACTACAGTTCCGGAAAGAATAAGTGGGATATTGCAAAAGACACCACGCTTTATGCCGCATGGTATAAAAAGCCATCGGTAACATTCAGTACAAAGTACAGTGACACAACCGCTTTTCTTGGCGACCGTGAGCTGGACAAAACAAACGAAGTAACGTATGAGTATGGCGAAAAAATCAATTCATTGATTATGAAGTGCAATACAAACCGTTATATTCAGAGCTACCGTGTAGAAACAGCAGACGGAACAGAGGTAAGTGCCGGAACTTGTGAAGACAAGAATTCGACCGTAACCATTCCTTTCCCGTCCAATTATGCATTGAAGAACAACTTAAAAGTCTATGTGGAAGCAGCAAACCGCATTTACGGCATCACTTATGATACTCTTGGCGGTGAGTTTGTTGGAGAATACCCGAAAACTTACTCCTACGGTGATGAATTTGACCTGCCGACCAATGTAAAGAGAAAGGGATTTTATGTCTGCGGATGGCGTAATACCTTGAACAACAAGATTATTACTAAAATTGATGCAGATACCTCCGGTCCTTTGACCTTGGAAGCGGTATATGAAGGAACAACCTATCGTATTTCTGTTGACTTAAATGGAGGTACTCTTCCGAAGGGAACAGAAATCCCGAAAGAGTATAAGTATAAGGATGACCCGATTGATTTACCAAGATACATGACAAAAGAGGGCTATTCCTTTGCCGGATGGTACTGCGAGGAGCTAAACGGTTATGTTGATATTATTAATCCTCAAAATGCTACAGATTACCATTTAAAGGCTTTGTGGAATCCAAACAACACGATACGACCAACGAATCAAATAATGGCTCTTGATGGGACTGAAACAGAAATTCCTTATGCTGAAAAGCCGATGGAAAGCAATCAATGGTATTACAACCAGCTCACAGATGTTGAGAAGAAAATCTATACGACAATTTATAATTATTATAAATTTGACATGGATAAAGGCGAGTGTAAAATGAAAAAAATTATGTTTTACGCTACTGATAAAATCACAAATAAAAATGTGATGCATGCAAGTTATGCCGTATATTTGGATAATCCATCCATATTTTGGATTTTCTATTTTTACGGTTCCGGAGTAAAAGAAGTAGATGGAAGATATGCCAGTGGTGTTTTGCCTTTAGCTGCTTATAATGAAACTGCTTTTAAGGCAGACGCTCTTGAATATAAAGGATTTTTTAATGGAATTATTTCATCATTAGACAAATCCGGAATTCAGCAAGCATCAATCAAAGGGAAAGTACAATTAATTCATGATTATGTAGTAAACACATATAGTTATCGAAATTCAACCAATATTTTAGGCGCTGTATGCACGGATGAAACTCGTTCTATTGGTTATATGATGACACACGGAGAAGGATGTTGCGTATCTTACGCAAAAATGATAAAAGTTTTATGCGATTATTATGAAATTCCTTGCATTAACGTGTCCAGCGTAGACCATATGTGGAATGAGATTCAGGTTGACGGAAAATGGTATTTGCTAGATGCAACATGGGATGACACAGAACCGATTCGATATGATTACTTTTTAAAGGGCGCAAAATCGGTCACAGACGAACATCATAAAATTGAAACAGACTATCCTGTTCCGGTGTTGTCTGATGATGATTATGTAGAGCCAACAGTTCCGCAGCCAAACGTAAAGCCTATGCCTACGCAGCCAAACGTAAAACCTATACCTGCGCAGCCAAAAGCAGTAACCGTAACTTCTGCAACGAAAGGAAAAGTGGTATATGCTATTTCCGGAAAGTATGCGGTTGTCAAGAAATGCACATCGAAGAAAGTGAAAAGCGTTACCATCTTGAATAAAGTAAAGATTGGCAAAAAGACGTATACCGTAACTTCGATTGCGAAAAATGCTTTCAAAGGCTGCAAGAAGCTGAAGAAAGTAACTATTAAGGCAGCAAAGCTGAAGAGCATCGGAAAGAATGCTTTCAAAGGAATTTATAAGAAAGCTACATTCAAGGTGCCAAAGAAACAGTTGAAGAAGTACAAAAAGCTGATTCAGAAGAAAAAGACCGGATTTGTGAAAACAATGAAAGTGAAGAAATGATAAGAGAGGGGACGATAAGTTCCCTCTTTTTTTTCTTTGTTGATTTTACTCTAATTTTGTTGTATAATATAGAAAAAATAATATTATCCCATTGATTTAAATATAAAATTACAAATTTTGCACTTTTTGTATTGTATATTTGCAATATGAAAGGAGTTTTTCTATGTTTAAATTATTTAAGGGAAAAAAAGATAAAACGAAAGGAGATGATGGTATGCAAGCTGTTTTAGCCCAAAGTAATATAAAATTAAAAATGGAATTATTAAAAACAAGAGCCAGTAAAGTGTTAAAGGATGAAAATTTAAGACATTTACCAAATGAACATGATATCAAAAAATGTTCAGAAAACACAAAACTCTTACATATCCATCAGCAAAAAACTATTAAGTGAGAAAGAAGGTTAATTTATGAATTTTGAAAGAGGGCAAATTTATTATATACATTTTCCTTATACCTTTGATGTAAACTTTCCAAGGGGGAAAAGGAAATTTGTAGTAGTATTACAAGAGGGTGCAATTTTTGAAAATTATGATGCCGTTACAGTTCTTCTGATAACGTCAGACCCGGAAAGCAAAGATTTTGAAACAAATGTTACTATTGAGTTAGGAACAACGAAATTAGAGAAAGAATCATACATAATATGCGCACAACCATATACTATTTTGAAATCATTATTTAAAAGACAAGGAGTTTGGTGCGCAGGAAAATTACCAAAAGAAGTATTAGATGATGTTGATGCAAGATTATATATGGGTTTGTGTATGGGACTACAAGATGACATAGATGAATTACCTGAAAGCAATGCGGAAGAAGAATCTGCTTAAAAAATGAAAAATTATCAATATGTTCGTTTAGGAAGGCTTGAAAATATTTCAGGTCTTCCTTTTTATTATAAGTAATTTAAGAAAAAAACACCACCTACATCGCATTCGCGGGTTCAGTGGTTCAATATCATTGTACGAAAAACTTAGCATAATGTCAATGAATCCTCTGTTTAATTTCAATTTTTCTTTTTGTGCAGACATATTAAAAATATAGAATTTTGGAAGGAGAAATGATATGTCAAGCAAATATGTAGAATTAAAGGAATCAGTTTTAGAAGAACCAAACAATTTTTATTATAAGCAATTAACAAAAATTGAGAAACAAATTTATACAACATTATATCATACATATTGCTTTGATATAGAAAATGTGGTATGTAATACAGAATCAATTATACTTGTGAGCAAGGATTGTATGACAATAGAAAATCTTTATCGGGCGAGCATTACTTTGTCCCTTGAACATCCTGAAATTTTTTGGGCAGAATTTCAAGGACTTTTAAGTAAACAAGAAGATGGAAAATATATGATAGAAGTGCATGTAGATGAATTATATAATCCTGTTATTTTTAATGCTGATGCACTCGAATACAAAAGAAGTTATAATGAAATACTTGAAAAATTGAAATATATTGAACCTTATCCGGCGCAATACAAAATTTACGCTATTACTGTATTTATATTAAGAACATTTGTATATCGAAGTTGGAGTTATATTGATAAAGCAAAGGACATAGGCGAAACTCAAAATGTTGGATATGTTCTATCTCATAAAGAAGGCTGCTGCGCCGGGATAGCGAGTTTAATTAAAGTTTTGTGTAATCATTATGAAATCCCATGTGTAATTGTTTGTAGCGAAGACCATATGTGGAATGAAGTTCAAATCAATGGCAAATGGTATTTATTGGACGCAACTCCATTTGAATTAGGAAAGAAAAAGAAGCTTCTTCATTTTTTACAGGGCGAAGAGACGATACAAAATAAATATACTATAGAAAAATTATGCTATGATACCACTTCTGCATCAAAGAAAGAGATATTTAATGAATATCCTAATATAGCAAAAAGAAATTTCCCTTGCTGGATAGAAAAAAATGGTGTATCAAAGCCGGTAATTTATCAAGAAAACGGAAAATATTTTCTTGCTCAATTTGTCATTCCTAGCTTTTGGGAAAAAATTCTTTAGGTGAATATTATATCTTTAGACCTCGTCAATGGGAAGTTGTGGATTTGCAAACAAGAGAGTTAATATCAAAACGAGCGACTTTACAGCATGAATTTTCTGATGCACCATATGATAAAAAATATAAAGTTCTTGGTAAAGGTGGCTGTTTTACATTTTCTGAAAAGCCGCATCAATATGATGAAAATACATTAGCTATTTTAGATATGGTTATTGATAAATTGCTTGTTACAGGAAAACTAGACATGATAGGATATAAAGCATATTTACAGCGAGTTTTGCAAGGAGAGCCAAGCAGCGTTCACAAACTTTATTTAGATTTAAGTGTTCCAATTGAATAATATTGTAAGAAAAGAGAGCTAAACTATTGTGCTTTAGCTCTTTTTTTTAGTATAAAATTCAGTATTTTTGGTATCATAAGAATATTTTCATAATAGGAGATATCAATATGAACACCGAAATAATACAAAAATTGGAACTGGCTAAAAGCCTAATTCAAATTATAGAAACCATGGCCGCACAGGGAGAAGACTATTTTTTGATAAAAAAGACATACAATCATTTAATTGGCAAATATAGCCTGCCTCTTCCCGGAATTCAATATATTAGCAATACAGAGTTTAAATATGTAATAGCGAAAAAGAGCGATAAATGAGAAATTTAAGTATTTAGGGCGGGGATTTTCGGTTACTTGTATCCGAGTAGTTCACGTTCTATACAGAAATATGGGCTTTTTCTTGTATTTATTCAATAAATAGGCTATACTTATAATATATAAAAATTATGGAGAACAAATATGGAAAATTGGATTGTATATAATAAGGAATATGCTGATTTACAGCAAATAGCAGAACATTTTAAACTTAATTTAAAAGAATTACAGAAAAATATCGAGATTACTCCCCGAAAGAACGAAAAAAATCTTACCAGTATTATAAAGAAAATGCGTAAGTATGATTCCTCATATCAAGGAGAAGTGTTGACGATACAACAAATTATGGATATGTCAGGGCTATCAAAGAGTATTATAGAAAAAAGACTTGCTCGAAAATGGCCAGTAAGTCGAATTATTGATACACCAATTCGCTCTATGGAAAAGACGGAATCTTTTACTGTGGATGGGAAAGAGTATGATAGTTTACAAAAGGCTGCTAAAGATTATAATATGCCGACTAGCACACTTTTATATCGTGTTAGGAAAAAAGGATTAACTCCGGAGCAGGCAATTCACATGGAGAAATATAATAAAAGCAAAAAGCTTTGAGCTATCTCAGCCCAAAGCCTTTTTTTATTTAGATTCCAGTATCTTTTGTTGTGTTGCTGCAATTTTCTCCATCGCCTCGCCCATTTTTAGGATTGCTTGGTTTGTTTCTGACTGATGAGTAAGTACATCATTTATATATGCGTTTTGCAATTGGTCGCCCAATTTGACTTTTCCTTTTACCTTGTAGAAAATATCCACTACATACTGCGGGTCTAAAACATCATATATATTGTATTCTTCACTTCCAACGGAGAAACAAATAGTCGCATAATTATATTGCCGGCTGGAAGCATTAATTGCAACATTTGATATCTTTTGAATGTCAAGATTTTGTTCTTGCATTCTATCTATATCAAAAAAGATTATACGGCTGGTAGTAATTATAAAATCAAATCGTTGGTATGAAGATACGGTATCCAATGCCACAATTATTTGTTTTATTACTAAATATATAACTCCAACAAGAAGAACAATTGCAACCACTTTAACAGCTTTTACATCATCCGGATGCATATAACGGATATTAAAAACGCGGGTCCAGATAAAATAAATAGCAATATAAAAAATTACAGGCCATATGGCGCGTCCAGTAATGCCTAATATTTGATATAACAATGGCATATTGCTTGTTTTGCTTTGATAAACAACGCGCTCCTGCATTAATTTTGATTTATCCATCATTTTTTCTTTTTCCCTTTCTTCTTTTTTACCTTTGTTATCGTAACATCTGTTGTTAATTTTTTTCCATCAATAAGATAAGTGACAGTTGTACTTCCTGCCTTTTTTGCAGTAATTCTCCCATTTTCTTCAATATCAATAAGTGATGGATTTTCTGCATACACTTTTTGTATTGGTACATTGATTCGTGGAAGAGGTGTTTCGCTATAACCTACTTTCATTTCTAAAGATGTTTTAAATCTTGAAGTTAATGAATCGGGTGGACTAGTTACTGCACTAACAATCCCTATTATAAGAGATAATATAACAATAGTGGCAATGGCGTAAATCTTTAACGCCTTTTTACATTCTTTCAGACTATTCATTTCAGATGATTTTTCCATAAGATGTGAGACTAAGAATTGACTGAAAGGCAAAAATGTTGTAACGACAAAAAATTTTAAGTCGGACGGTTCAGCATTTTCGAAAATATTATTCGATTGAACCAAATTTGAATTTTGAGTTTCCATAATAACCCCCTTTTTTCTTTCTATTGTACCACAAATGGAAAAAGTTGTCTATTTTTGAAAAACAAGAAAAATCAAGAAAGAAAAACAGCGAAAATACGTAGGCTTTGGGACTAAAGCAATACATTTTCTTACCACCCTCATTTTTTTAACAGACTATATGTATAGGTAGTGTAAGGCTGAGGGGACAGGAGATGCAGATATAACTTTTATTTCTACTACCCATTTGGGAACAAAAAAGAGAGGCCCTTAGGTCTCCCTTCCGGTCACAGGCATCACAAGTTTCTGCAACCTAGTCATCAATATTTTAACATACTGATTTATGACTTACAAGCATTACTTATACATTTTTTGTTCATAATATGATTTTGATTTTCATTTCAAACAGACATATTAAGTGTAGAGAGTAGAATTTAAAACAAAAGGAGGTGGTAAATATGGAGGGTGACAAAAAATAGTAAGTATATCTTGTATATTTGCGTAAAGAAAGGAAATTGAAAATGACTGAACAGATAGTATTAGGCCCATACAAAGGGTATAAAGCGGCAATTCATTGGTCTGCGGAAGACAAAGTGTTTTTAGGACATATAAACATTGAGCAAGACTATTTGCCGATTATGGGCTATACCAAAAAGAAAGCAGAAGCAGATTTTCGTTCAACAATAACGGAATATTTAGCTTTTTGCAAAAGAGTAGGGAAAATCTCTGAAAAACCAATACCGCTTATTCAGCAAGACATGCTTTTTATTGGACGGGCAGAAACTGGTTTTAACGAGATTAAAGTGAAGAAGCAGTTACAACAAGACTAGAAATATTAGGAGGAATAAATATGAATATATCAGAAAAACTTAGAGCATATGCTGATACATACAAAACGCCACCGTTCGGAAGAGAAGTTGAAGGAACGGTAGAAATATTAGAAGAAGCAGCAGAAAGATTGGATAATGCGAACAAAAGAGATGATGTACTTAAAAGATGTATTTGTGAATATGGGGCTCCGGCTCAGGTCGATATGTGCATCGAGGAGATGTCAGAACTGACAAAAGCATTGCTTAAATACAGGAGAAAATCTGCTCTTGCTAAAGGCGAAAATGTAAATTCTACATCTGAAATCATCAATTTAAATAAAGCAAGAGAGGACATTATTGATGAATTGGCAGATGTAAAAATCATGTGCCGCCAGATGGAATTACTTTTTCAAGTCGAAGATGTGGTTGAGAGAAGAATGGATTTCAAAATCAATAGGCAGATTGGCAGATTGGAGGCTTCAAAATGATATTATCAATATTTCCTAATAAATTTTATAAAAATTTATCTGATATGAGAATGCCCTTCGGTGTTTGCGGACAGCCATAGCAACCTCAAATTTGGGGAAGTTATAAAAGATGAAAGCTCGCACTTTGCGGAGTGAATGAGAAAGGCACAGAAAAAGGTATTAAGGGCAAAGCGAAAAATGGACACACTGATGATGTGTTGCGGAAATGCTTGCCCTTTTCTTTCTTCCAATTGCAGAGGAGACTTGGTTGAATATCGTTTTCAACAGCAAGAACATTAAGTTCTTTTTCTCCTTTAAATAATTAGTCAGAAATCCCATTAGCTTTAGCTGATGGGATTCAACCATAAAATCATACATATTTATAAAAAGCAAAGAAGTCCTAAGAAATTAGGGCTTCTTTTTTTATCATCATAGTTAAGCAGACATATTAATAATAACAATTTGCTTTATGCAATAAATAAAAATAAGGAGAAAGGTCTTCTAAAGACATTTTACTGTAAAGACAGGTAGTTTTTATAGTTGTCTGATGGAAGGCCATTTGTATTGTCTAATAAACAATGCAATGTTGAACAGATGGGACAGAACAAAAATTCAAAAGTAACACCAATTTCTTTGGATGAGCAGCCATTAAGTTTTTACAAATGGATAGCTTTTAGAAAAGGCTATAATACGCTTCGTGAAGTGGCCGACCATTTTAATATCAATTATGAACAGTTGGTAGAAGCGGTTAACACAAAGAAGCGCAAATCAGAAAAAGTAATTACTGGAGTTGTAAAAAGTTTTCTTAAATATGATTTAACTTATAAAGGAAAATTTATTACAATTGAGGAAATCGTGAAAATGACCGGGCTTTCAAAAAGCCTTGTAACAAAAAGGCTGACCCGTAAATGGAGCGTTGAGAGAATTATTAATACTCCGGTGCGCCAAAAGGACAAAACCGAAATTTATTCCATTCAAGGCAAAAAATATTATGGTTTAGGTGAGGTATCTAAAGTGTTTAATATTTCTCGCCAAACATTGCAATACAGAGTAAAGCATTCTGGCATGACAATTGAAGAGGCCGTGTTTGCTCTGGTAAAGTCCAGATATGATTTTTCTTTTTATTGCTTAGGTAAGAAATGGAAGAATTTAACTGCGTTATGTGCAGAATATGATTTATCCGAGGCAACGTTAAAAGAAAATTTGATAAAAGACCCGGAAAAATCTCTAGATGATGTGGTTTTAAGAATGTTAGGAAAAAGACCGTATTATTATATTGTGGATGACAAAGAATATCCAACAATTAAGTCCATTGCCGATGCTTATGGTGTTGATGTAAAAAAAATGTATAGTCGTATGCACGCAAAGAAAAAATATAGTACAATTGAAGAAATCATTGAAACTCTAAAAAAAGAAAAAGGAGAATAGTGTATGAAAAAAAAGACAAATAATGGAAAGACTTTTTATTACAAGCGCACTCTCGTACCGTATTTGACAAAGGTATTGGAAAGAGCTACCTATGATGGCAAATCTATAAACTGTAAAATTACTTTACAAGATGGAATTGCCATCGTAACTTATGACCAGAAAATGGTCGGTAATTTTACGTATCGCTTATATAAGAAAGCGTTAGAAAGACAAAAGAAAGATGTTATTTTTGAAAAATAAGGAAAAGAGCCTCGGAGAACCGGGGCTTTTTCTTTTGTCTTTTTGACATGTGTAAGGAAAATTTTCTTTATAATATGGTTTTCATTTGATTTTAAAACAGACATATTAAGTATGTAGAGAGAGTTAATTCATATATGGTCCTATTACATCTGCGGATGGATAGGTTAGCAAATCGAAGAGATTCGAAAAAAACGCAGCACTCCCTGACTAAATTGCTATTACTGCGTTGGGCCTTGTGCGTCAGGGATTAGTAGAAAGGAGATTATTATGTAGAAGAAAAATAGGAAACTGTAAAGTTAAATGAATAAGAAAGGATGAATGAAATGGAAATTGTAGTAACTATTATTGGAGTGCTGATTGCACTTAGTTCAATTGGGTACATAATGTACAAAGCTTATGAAGAGGAAGAAGTAAAAAAATCAATTCCGGCAAGTTTAATTGTATTAGGCATTTTAGTTATTGTTCTCGGACAGTCATTTACCATTATTCCAACCGGTTATACCGGAGTGTCGTCCAAATTTGGACAGATTGATAACCGTCCATTATCGAATGGATTGAATTTTAAAATGCCTTTTGTGCAACATATTGAATTGATTAACAACAAGCAGCAGGATGTTAAATATTATGAAGATTCACTTATTGAATCAGAAACAAGTGAACGAAACACAGTACAGTTTTCGGATATTACCGTAACTTGTCAGATTTTACCGGAGCGTTCTGCATGGATTTACGCAAATGTAACAAATGCGGATAATTTGATTCCGGAAACGTTAGTAGCGTCTGCTGTTAAGTCTGCATCTAAAACATTAAATCCAGTTGATGTAACAAATCGAAGCGTGATTGAGCCAAAAACTTTAAAAGTATTGCAGGAGTCTATTGATGGGAAATACGGCGAAAACACAATTAAGATTAACAAAGTAGTTATCAGCCAGATTGGATTTGACAAAGAATATGATAAACGCATTTCGAAAAAGCAGCAGGCGCAGATTGAATACGAGACGCAGCAGATTAACAACAAAAAATCTGTTGAAAAAGCAGAAGCAGATGCCAAAGTAAAGCAGCGGCAGGCAGAAGCAGATGCCAAAGCAAAGGAAATTTCGTCCAATGCAGAAGCAAATGCGAACAAAAAGATTTCTAACAGTTTGACAAAAGAACTGATTGATTATGAGCTGGCACAGGCTAGAAAATCTCATGGTTGGATTACGGTTCAGGGCGCAAATTCTATTGTAACAAAGGATAATTAGTATAATATACTCAGAAAGAGACTCGGTTTTCCGGGTCTTTTTTTTGTTATTTAAAAATTCCTTATCGAAACAGACATATTAAATCTGTAAAAAATATTGCCCTTCGGGGAGAAAGTGAGGAATTTTTATATGAAAATACCATGTAAACAAAAAGTAACAGAAAAAAAGCCATTCAAAACAAGAGCAAAAGAATGGTTCAAAAGAAACGGAATCAGCTTAGCTCTTTTTTGTATGATGGTTGGGCTTATGGTTGCATCATCAATATCCGGTGCTGAAGCGATTAATGTAACAAAAATCAATGAAAAAAGTAAAGTTACTGGGCTTGATGAATTTCCTAAAATAGCAGCTACTGTTGTTCAGGTAATTGGCGCTGTTGTTGCCTTATTTGGCGGCGGAACGGCAGGATTAGGGTATGCACAAGATAATCCGGATGGACAAAGTCGTGGACTTAAATTTTTGATTGGTGGAGCGATTGCGTTTAGCACCACGACCATTCTGAAATGGATTGCTTTTAAAGGCTAAAAAATTATTAAAAAAATAACTTATTGGGCGGGAAATTAGTTTCGCCCAATAGAAAGGGGAAATTGAATGAAATTAACATATGAACAAAAAAAACAATTTTTTTTCTCTTTTCTTCTTTTGATTACGATTTTAACCTTATCCATTACTGTTGGTTACGCCGACAGCGCAGTAGCGGCCGCTAAAATTGGCGTATTGAGCAACAAATACTTATATCCAGTCGTAGAAACGATTGGAGATGTTTTTTTAGTTCTTGGTGTATGGAAATTTGGTATCGCTATGACATCTGACCAGGCAGAGCAGCTTTCAAAAGGCATTGCTGAATTAGCGGCAGGGGCGGTTTTAGCAAATATAAGAACTTTTATGGGTGATTCAACACAGCTCAAAGATGTTTTAAAAACAATTGAATCTGTTATACAGGTAATCGGTGCTGTTATTGCGCTTTATGGTGGTCTTTCTACAGGCCTCGGCTTTGCGCAGGATAACTCAGATGGAATTAGTAAAGGACTCAAACTGCTATTTGGCGGAGCAATTGCTTTTAGCGTAACAACTATTTTGAAATGGGTAAAAGTAACGTAACAAGAAAGGAAGGTGTTTTTATGCATGTGTAAACAACGAAAAAAGATAAAAATGTTTTTTCTGACTTTTCTTATATATACGATTTTTTTATCGGGATTAACCGTTAATCATGCATTTGCGGCTGATGAAGAGTATGAAAAGTACATGAAGGAGCCGGCTGTTACAGCGGATAATTACAAGCAGGATGGTCAATATCCTACCGGTGTTGATGCTGCCTGTGAAACAACGCCATATGATTTTTTTAAGTATATTGTGGCGAATGGTGTAGTGGATGATATGAAAAGCGCTTTAACTGGAAGTGATTTTATTAACTCTATCAATGACCAGATAAAAACAACTTATGACACAGTTGCTTTAGCGGGCGAAGCCCTTTTAGTTGTTATGTTTTTAATGGATTTGTTGGACAAGGCAACTCGCAATGGATTTGATTTTGAACAAGTAATTCGTCTTTTAATTAAATTCTTTATCGCAAAAACATTAATGGATAACGGTTATAACATTTTAAAGGCAATTGTTGCTATCGGAAATGCCTTAGCAGACTCGGTTAGCGCGGCTCCAGCCCCAAAAGGAATTATAGATTTCTTAAATAAGCTAGGTTATGTTTTGTCGGATTCCGGCACTCTTACAGACTGGGTTATTACTTTTTTAGCATTCTTCCCATATGTTATTGCGCGAATTTTGAATCTAGTTATTTATGCTACATGCTACGGAAGAATTATTGACATTATGGTTCGCGGCGGATGGGCCCCTATTGGATGCATCAGTATGGTTCAAGAAGGATTTTCCGGCCGAGGATTGGTTTATGTAAAGAAATTTTTTGCCTCTTGTATTCAAGGAGCTGTAATTATCGGAATCTTAAATGCCGGCAGCATGGTTTGCTCGAATCTTGTTGGCGGTGCATTAAACGGAATCGGAACAGATGGTTCTAGTGTTATTGGACCGATGATTGGCGCCGGATTTACCTGCTTAATTGTTATTTTTACTGAAGTGATGTTGATATTGAAATCGCAAGGTTTGGCGAACGACATTGCAGGAGTATAGTATTGTTCCCTGTTTAGGCAGGGGAAGAAAGGAGTTTTTATGAAAAAGATAAATATAAATAGAGATGTTCGCAAGTATAAAGAAAAATTAGTTGGACCTTTTTCTACACGAGAAGCATTCTGCCTTGTCGTAGGTTTTTTGTGTTTTTATTTGATTAAAGCAATATTTTTTGCGGATATTGAAATGATGTCTGACCAAAATGGCTTTCTTTTAATTGCTGTAATGATTCCTTTTGTTATTGTTGGCTGGGGGAAATTTTATGGGATGCATATTGAAAAGTTTGCAAAATGCGCTTTGCCAACTTTGTTATCGCCTAAAGTAAGAACTTACAAGTGCGGCTATAAAATCAAGAAAAAAGTAATCAAAACCAAAAAATCAAAAGACAAAGAAATGCAACGTTTTAAATAAGGAGGGGTATTATTATGAAACAGAAAAATGTAACAAAAAAACGTCCTAAAAAGTTTAAAATCAGCCGAACAGTTCAGGAAACAATACCATATATAGGGGCTTATAAAGATGGTATTATCGAAACAGAGGAAGGATATTTTACAAAAACTTTTCGGTTGACAGATATTGACTTGAAAACTTCGTCCGATGAAGATGCAGAACAGATTTTGGAAATGTTTCGTGATTTAGTTAATTTGTTAGACCCATCTATGTTGATGCAGATAACAATTGATAATAAACGAGTGGGCAAAAAAACATTTGAAAAAAATATTTTATGCCGGATGAAAGGCGATACATTGGACGAATATCGTGAAGAACATAATCAGATTTTGATTGAAAAATCAAAAGAAGGACGTTCTAATATTCAGCATTTGAAATATTTGACATTAAGCGTTGAAGCAGAAAACGTAGAAGATGCTATATCTCGATTTAATACATTAAAAGCGAATATCAATAAGACTATTAAGAATGTATCAAATGAAGATACGATTGAATTATCATTGATTGAACGGCTTGAATTGTTATACAGCATTATGAATCGGGATGAGGGTAATTTCTATCGCAGAGCAAATATTGATGGAAAAGAAGCAGAAACATTTAATTATATGAATATGAAAAAGCATGGACTTTCTACGAAAGACTTAATTGGTCCAATGTCTTTCTCTTTCCGCCCATCTTATATAAGAATGGATGAAAAATATGCCTGTGTTTTAAAACTGCGTTATGAAACAGTTACTCGTTTATCACCGGAAATTATTTCGGACATTACGGATTTGCCGATTAATATGATTACTACAATCAATATTGAGCCTCTTGACCCGGCAATGTCCACAAAGTTAGTTGAGCGGCAATTGACAAAAACAAAAAAAGATGTAATGGAAGCACAAAAAACGGCGGTGAAAGGAAATTATTCTGCTGAATTAATTCCGGAAAAAGTGAAAAAGGCATATAAAGATGCAGACCTTTTGTTGGCGGACATCACCGAAGAAGACCAAAAAATGTTTTTAACAAATGTTTTGGTTATGCACTATGCGGATTCAAAAGAGGAATTGGATTCACAAACTAAAACAATTCAATCTGTAGTTGAAAAGCATTTATGTAAGTTTCGTATCATGAATGCCTTACAGGAACTTGGTTTTAAAGATTCTCTGCCGTTATGCGTTATGTCCACAAGCGAAATGAGCAAACTTTCAACGACAGAAGAAACCAGTGCGTTCGTTCCATATTCAACACGAGAATTGATGCAAAAAGATGGATTTTATTATGGCTTACATGCTGTCAGCAGAAATATGATTTTCCATAATCGTAAATTCTCGGTTAATGGTAATGGCATTATTTTAGGTATGCCGGGAACCGGTAAATCTTTTTCTGCTAAACGAGAAATGTATCAGGTTGCACTTAATACAAATGATTGTATTTATGTCGTTGACCCGCAGGGTGAGTACTCGCCAATGATGAAGTTGCTTGGCGGTGAAGAGGTTAAGATTGATATTAATGAAGACAATTATCTTAATCCAATGGATATGGATTTAGGTTATTCTGAAAAAGGCGACCCGATTACAGTAAAATCAGATTACATATGCAGTATTTGTGAAATTGCACTAGGCGGTATGTATGGGTTAAGCCCGATTCAGAAAACTATCATTAACCGATGTGTACGTTTAGTATATCGTGATTATATGAAACATATCACGGAGCTACGGGCAAAAGACCCATCTATCACAATTGATAGAGACGCAATGCCTACGCTGCAAGATTTATATGAAATATTAATGGGGCAGGAAGAGATGGAAGCAACGGAAATTGCAACGGCTCTCGAATTGTATATTACGAGCTTTGATAAGTTTTCTCATCGGACGAACGTAAATACAAATTCGCGTATTGTAAGTTATAATATTGCCGGCATCGGCGACAACATGCGTGAATGGGGATTAACTATTTGCTTTAACAACTTATGGAACCAGATTATTGAAAATCACAAAAAGGGTATTCGAACATGGATTTATTTGGACGAATTCCATTTGTTGACACATTTGGACAGTACGGCTGAATTTACAAAAAAAGTGTACAAAATGGCACGTAAATACGGAGCTCTTCCAACCGGTATTACGCAAGATGTGGAAGACCTTTTAGCAAGCGAAAAAGCACGTGCATTAATTAATAACTGCACCTTTGTATATTTATTATCACAATCACCGATTAACCGTGATACACTACAGGAAATTTATTCAATTTCCGACAATCAGCTTTCGTATATCACAAATGGTGGTTATGGACAAGGATTGATTTATGATGGAAAGAATATGATTCCATTTATTGATGAATTTCCGTCAGACACGAAATTATATAAAGCAATGACTACAAAGCCGGAAGATTTTGTAGCAGATTTACATTAAGAGAGGCCCTTCGGGGCTTCTTTTTTTTGTCGCTATAGTTCAGCAGACATATTAATAATATCATTTATAACAATAAGGAGGGCACAAAATGAGAAAAAAATTCAAAACAAAGAAAAAAATGATTCCGTATCTCTGCGAGGTGTTGAATCGCAGCCGTTTTGACGGAGAACCAATTTGTTATTCCGTTGAAATTGGCGAAAAGGAAGCTACAATTTCTTTTGAACAGGAGATTCCGGGTAATCTCTATCACCAGAAGGTGGTAGAAGCTTATAATCTTCGCGAAGAAAGGAAAAACAAACTTTCAATGCCAATTTTATCAAAAGCTCAGGCAGAGCGTCCGGAAGTGGTAAAGAAAGTGAAAAGAAAATATTCCAGCCGTAATTATATGGTTGGAAACATGTAAAAATTTTTAGGAGGACACAATTATGAAATTATTTAAAAGAGCAAAAAGAACAGAAATAATTGAAGTTAAGCAGGAGGAACTTCTTGCTATGGACTTATTGCCAGCGAAAGAGGCATATAAAGCAATGAAGCCAGAACAGATTCGTAAGGCAATTGAAAAGGTAAACCAATCTATTTCATCCGGAAATACAAGTTGCTATATTACAACAGATGAAAAGCCTTGTGATGAAATAATTGATTTGTTACTTGAAAAAGGATATGATGTCTCAATTCGTGCATTTTCATCTATGTCTAATGAGATGTATCCGGATTATTTTGTAAAGGCTTATTTTACAAATAAAGTGTCTGGTAAACTTTATTTTGAGGATGAAGCCTCAAAACAGCTCTGGTATGAAAATTAAATAAATATTTAAAAGGAGGACACAAATTATGTCAAAATTTAATTCAAAAAAGGTGGTAACTGTAGGTATTTCGTTAGTTTGCGGTATGATTATCGCATTTATTTGGACATTTCTTATTCATTCGGCTCATGAAGAGTGTGTTTTTCATGGGTTTGGATTCTTTTACATTGTGTTATGTGGGACAGTTTGCGCGCATGTCCTGATTGACGCAAGTTTTAATCTTTTTAAGCGAATGAAAAAGTTTAAAAAAGGTGATTTTGTTCAAATTATTGCTGATTTAGGGGAATATGCAGCTCTTGGAAGCAAAAAAGGCTCTAAGGGCATGATTACGGAAGTATTAAAAGGTACTGACGGTAATATATATTATCGTTTTTCCCCAAAAGGAGCCGGCAATTACAATATAGTTGCTGCAAACGAGATAAGAAAAATTAAACAGTATTAAAAATTTAAAGGAGGACACAAATTATGTCAAAATCAATATATTCAAGAATCGAGGAACACAGAGTAAAATATGTAGTACCATACATCAGGTCGACCGTTGGATTGTTTTTAGCAGAAGCAGAAAGCAATAATGGTCATGCTTTATGGTGTCATGTAGGTTTGAGTGAAGCGCAGTTATCAGCGAGGTTATCTTATGGAGATGTTAATATGGCATCTACATTTTACACCTTAGAAGATGCTGAAAACTATGTTTCAATGGTTCTTTCTGATGAGTTAAACCAAAGTGATATTTCAGAATGGTTGTTGAGCCCAGTAAGAACTAAACTGGTACTTAATTTGCCAGAAGAATGTGAAGAAATTACCGGTAAATTGATGCTCAGAAGTGGGAAAACAATGATGGTAGAGGATGCCAGCATTGTTTTAGCCAAAGACAATTCGGAAAGAGGTTGGAAGATTCTAACTGCATATCCGAGCGAAAAATAAATTTTTCTCATAATAAGAAAAGAGTAGGCATAATGTCTACTCTTTTTTGTTATAAACTCTTTTTTAATGTTTCCCACATTTCCTCTCCATCAGAAATTCTTCGGAAAGGATGGTCTTTTGTTTTACCCAATCGTTTTTCAAATGTTTCTTTGTCCCAATAACCACTTTCGTATCGCCCTAACCAAAAGTCATAGTTTTGAACGAATGCTTTCATCATGTCTTTCTCACAGCCATCAACAAAAGCTTTTGTTAATTCATCGTGGTCTAAATCTTTAATTGTGTTTCCTTTTGAAAGAATAAACAGCAATTCTTCCGGAGTTTTTTCTGAATCCATTTCCGTGCCATCGTCTAAGGTTATAATAACATTTTCCCTTGCGATTACCTCTTTAATTGTCATTTTTATTCCTCCCTTCTTTTTTATTATAAAATATTTTTGTTTTCTTTTCAACATAAACCTTAAAATGGCGAAAACTCGTTGATTTTAAGATAAAAATGATATATTTCATTACCACCCTCATTTTTTCACAGACTATATGTATAGGTATTGTAGACCTGAGGGACACAAGGAGCAGCTACTAATTACTGTTTCTAGGAAGACTTATGTTTGTATGAATTTTCTCTTTCGGACAGACATATTAAACTTAGAAGATTTTTTGAAAGGAGGCGTTATTATGCCAGAACAGGAACTTTCTGTTATAGAAATATTAGCAGCGTGTTGTTTAAAAGAAAATAATCAACATACAGCAAATACTGCTGTTATTATTTCTACCGGTGAATGTAAAGAAGATACAGCAATTCAGCTGGATACAAAAGCCACTTTTATGAGAGCTAATTTTAAGTTTGAGAGATATGGAGATGTATTAACCGTGGACATATATTTTCAAAACGCAAACGATTCTAACTTATTGCGATGCTATCAATTATTGCAAGAGAATACACAAAAGTTACAGCAGCTTAATGAAAAAAGCGATGTTTATCCGACAATTCAATTTTCATTTATTCCAATTGAATTAAAAGGAAAATATCATGTTGTAATGGCAAATCCTATTGCGTGGGAATTATGTTCCGACAATTTAAAAGAACTTCCAACCAGGGTCCGCATTACCTTCATGGTTGATGATATTTTAGGATTTCAAAATCATGACTTAAATTACAATGCAATTGTTGCAGAAATAAAAGCAAGAGAGCGTCAAGAAGCTTTTTACGAGCGGGAAGAAGAAAAGAAAAGAAAACGAGATGCTTATGAAGCTGAATTTGGCCCTAAATTTACACAAGGAAGGAGCTATTTATGAAAAAGGTAAGTATATTATTGTTAATTTTATCATTGTTCATGTTTCCAATAACGGTTTCTGTAGCATCTGCAGCAGAAAATACCGGCTCGATTGGAATTGTGTTACAAAAATATGACCAGAACACATTGAAAAAATGCATGGAGTCAGAAGATGGAAATGGTGTCTATGTTTTTATCCAAGAGATTGATGCCGGAAAAATATATCGTTTCCCATTAAGTCAGTCTAATCAGTTTGAGGGCAGATATGAAATTCCGTATGGAAATTATCGGGTAATTGATAATCCGGATAAAAATTACAATGTTACCTGCGCTTCTGTGTTTAATATTTCCAGCGACTCTCCGGCCCCATCAATTGTATGTACGCTAGAAGAAAAGAAAACTCCGGCAACATCGCAGACCCCATCTAATTCGTCCAATAAAGATACGAAAAAGAATTCAGAGCAAAAGAAGCCGGAAAAAAGCCAAGGAGTAAATTTTCAATTAGTAATTACGATTGTTGTATTTATTATTTTATGCGCCCTTTGGATATACAATCGGTTTATTAAATTTCGTGATGAGTAATATAAGCCGGGGTAAATCCCCGGTTTTGTTTTTTGAAAGGAGAAAATGATTCATGGCATTATTTGACCTTAATGATTATTATAGTTCTAAAATTGCAGAAAACACCGGACTGCTACAAAGAGACATCGACATCTTTATTAACAGCGGTTTATTGCCTCATTGTTCTTCAACCAATTTCTCTTTAGAGGCCGTTGATGAACAGATAAAGGATTTAGGTAATTTAACTGTTTTATCACAATACGATATTTATTCAAAACAAGATTTATTATCAGCATTAGATATATCAGATGCTGATTTTATTCCTGTAAAAAAACAAATTAAATATTTTTGCGAAAATGAGCAGGGAATCGAATGTTTTGTATTAAGAAAATCTGAACTTGCACAATTAAAACAAGACATCCCGGATATTTTAGATGCTTATATGAAAGAAAATGAGCAAGATGAAGAAGATGATTTAGATATAAAGTCATCTGTAGAAAACAAACCTAAAAAAGAAGAAACTAAACAGGAAATTCCAAAAGATGAAGTTATTGTAACAGTAAAAAAGAAAAAAAAGAAGAAAGAGAAAGACAAAGAAAAACAAAAGAAACCGCATCAGAAACGTGAAAAACGTTTTGATAGCACATATAACCCAAATGAATATATTAGCCAAGAAGACCCTATTCGTATAGAAGAAATTGAGCAGATTGCAAAAGAACGAGCAAAAGACCCAGATGCTAGAGCGAGAGCAATTACATATGATAAAATTACTGGGACTTCAAAAATAAATAAAACCATACAAGAAATATGCAAGAATGGAGAAGAAATTTTATCTCAATTAAATTCTTCCCCATTCGATGCATCTGTTCACCATGCAGATTTTTCTGAAACGCCTTATAAAGAAGGATTTAATACTCAATGTGAGGCGAATAATAATAATTCATTGGACGAAAAAAATGCAACTGTTTCAGAGGTTGATACAAAAGAGGAGTATACTGAACAATCCGGTTTACAAGCATACGCCGGAATTGTTGAATCAGAAAAAGTAAATGTACCAATTGATTACGCACAAGATAGTAATATGTACATTAATTCAAAGTCTATATCAGAAGTGGAGCCTATAACTGTTCAATCAGAACAAAAGCATCTTTATGATAAATTGTCTGATACAGGGCTGACAATGACATACAATAATGAAATTGTTACAAATTATTACACTAGCAAAGAAGCAGCACAACAAAAAATATCTAGCGGCTATCAGCTAGGGGATATTCATAAAATTCCACAAGATTCGTCTGTTTATGTAACAACAGATATGGGAAATACATACATGTTAAGCCCCGGTGAAATGTCTGAATTGAGAAATATTGCTACAAATTGTGAATCTCAGCAATATATTAGTTCATTGCCAAATGCGGATGAATACGCTGCACAAAAAAATGATGAGCAGTTTTTCCCATCCAATGACACTCTATTGACGTATGAATCATATTCTGGTGAGAAAACTACTGTTTATAGTATGGCAGAAGAGGATGAGTATGTATCAATCGGGTCGAATGATAGCAGTTATTCCTCTGGAAATACAGAAAACCAAGAATCTAGTGCTCATGCAGAAAGTAATGATTTTGCGGATAAATCATTTGGACAGAACAAATCTGACGAAGGTGAAAGTGTGATTTACAATAGTCCGGTAAATATTCGTGATACAAATATAACGAAAAAAAGTCCGACCGGCTCTTCTGGTGCGCCTATAAAAACAATTCGTCAAATGATTCGGAAGAATCAACGAGTTATGTCACACTCTATTGGGCAGGCAGATGCACTTATGGCGATTCATCAATTGAAGCGTTATACGGCATGGGCGATGCCCCTGACAAATGCTACATTATATGGAGCACAAGCAAGAGTACTCAAAAAGGGATTAAATAAGCAGACAAAATTAGGAGACCTTGATAAAGCACTGAGGCGCTGCAACATTAAAACGAATGTATTACAACAAAGAGACAAAAAAGGAAAATTAGTTTATAAAAAGAATAGTAAGGGAGAATTTTTAAAAGATAAGGCGGGAAATAAAGTTCCGGTATTTAAGAAAAAAATATCAGAAAAAGATGTTGAAGGATTGCGAAAAATGCTAAATGCAAAATGCGAAATTAGAAAAGCGTTTAATGCAGATTTACGCACGGCATCTAAATGGCGCAGACATGAATTAACTAAATACGGTTCTTTTTTAGATAAAAATGTTATGGCTGTTGATAAAGAACTTAAAAAATTTACTGATGCAAAAAAAATGGAACGAATGTCAAAAAGAAGATTTGGTCAATCATTATCTTCAATGGTATTTTGTCTTTGTTATAGAGCCGATGCTGTTCAAGGGGCTTTTTTAGTATATCAATATATGAAAATTGCCAAAAAAGGTGTAAGGGCTTCTATTTGGACAAAACGAAAATCTCAAAAAGGACTTGCTAAAATTGTAAAACCATATGGAAGACATTTGCGAGTAAAAGAAATGAAAACTCGTGTTAAGGCAGATAAATTAAAAGCAGAAAAGCGGAAAAGAGCATTAAAAAGAGAAAGAAGAAAACAAAGAATGCGAACACGGGCAAGAATGGCTACTCGTTCGGCAACCGGCAGGACTGTCCGTGGTCATAAAAGACATCTTAAAAATAAATTTGACAATACAAAGGTGGGAAAAGACGTAATAAAACTGCAAAAAAAACTAAGCCCTGTAGCAAGAGGAAAAGATAAAGTAATCAAATCTATTAGTGGAATTGTTGGTAAATTCTTTGGCGGGATTATTAACGTAATCAATCTGCCAGCGAAAGTATCAAAATGGATTATGATTGGTGCCGCTATATTAACAATTTCATTAGGCTTACAATGTGTTTATTACGCCGGTGTTCTTCAGCTTTTTGCTGATGTCTTCGGAAGTGATGTTGCAGTTATCGAAGATGGAAAAGAAGAGAAAAATCTTGTGGTAGCCACAAAAGACCATTTGTTAGAGAAAGACAAAAAATGGTTGAAAGAAATAGAGGAAGAAGTGGCGAAACAAAAGAAAAACACTAAAATTGAAACCGCAAAAGACCCATTTTCCGGAAACGTAACAGCATCAACCGGCACAAAAAATGTAAATTATTTCTTTTACAATGGCGGCGGTTATGACACGCTTGATAAGCCAAAAGACAAGTTTAATACAAGTGCTGCTCATAAATTAAGCGGAACGGATTATATGATAACTGGTGTGTATTCCAATGCAAAAGCAATAATTGCTGCAACCAGCATTTACCGTTCGGAAACTGGAGCAAAAGAAGATGACACGGATGGCTTTATAAAATTTGCAGAACAGTTATGGGACCATACCCATATTTATCAAGTTGGTTTATCGAAAGATGCTAATTATTGCAGTGGTAAAAATTGTAAATCTTATATAATGGATTGCAGGACGTTAAGCAAATACAAGGATAAAAAGGATTTTAAAGGAAATAAATATAATTTTGCCAAACAAGTAAAAGAATGCGATAAAACATATTACTGTAATGACCCGGAATCTTATAAAGACATTGTGTATTTTGGAAAAAAAAGCAAGAAAAAACCATCTGGAAACGGCTGCAAGGGAACCGGCAAGAAAAAGAAGCTGAACAAAAAGATATATTGCAACTGGTCAATTCACGCTGCTGAGAATCCAGATTTGGCCAATAGCGTTCCAAAAGGAGCAAAAGGTGGTATTACATATTACTGGAAATCTGGCAAAAGCAAAACAGGAACTACATTTGAAGAATGTAAAGATGCCAGTAAAGTATATCAATCAGCGGATTTTGATGAATTTAAAATAGAAAACGCTATTAAAACGCAAAGTTTGGTATTGGTAAAAGGTCTTGCGAAACGAGATGGCAAATATTTGGCTTATTGTAATAATTTACAAAGCATTGCTAAATATGGCTCTTCCATAAAAAAACAAGACGGTTATCTTATGCTGGATGCTAAATATGTAAACAAAAAGCAAAAACGTATTGTGAAGAGTTTTACAGGAACTTATAGCACCAACGGAGTATTTACATGGTTTTATGAATGTCAGGGGCATGAGGCTACTGCTTACAAAACAAATTATTGTACCGGACATAGAGGATGCGTTGGACACAAAGTAACGTATTGTCTGGGGCATAAACAATTAGAGGCGCATGTATGTATTGCCGGTTTGACAGAAGCAGAAACGCACAGTAAAAATACAAACGGCCAGAAAAGTTTATTTTATACCGATAACAAATTTTGGCGGAAAAAAGAAGGAACTTATGACGATAAATGGAAAGGCTTTTCAGATTCTCACTTTGATTGGGCTGAGTTAATTTTAGCGAACGACTGGGAACGGTCTTACGGAATTAAGGATTCTGACTTCAAATTGAGAGATATTGGGGCAACTATATCAAAGTAAAAAATCGTTATAATATGGTTTTCATGGCGAGCCAAAACAGACATATTAATAATATAAAGATGAAAGGAGGAAGTAATTATGAAAATATTACTTACAATTATTGGAGTTTTGGCTTTCATCGCAGTAATTTGTGTCGTTGTATCAATCGCAAAGGGAATTGTTAGATTCCTAATTAAAGCGTTTATTGTTGTATATGGAGGAGCAATGATTATTGCAGGAGGCTCTACCGTACCTAAATATATTATGAATAAATTTTCTTCCGTAAAGGAAGTTGCTAAAGAAGCTACAACTAAAGCGAAAAAAGAGACAAAGAAAAAAGTGAAAGCCAAAAAAGTAAAAGCAAAAAAAATAAAAGTTGAAAAAAGGAGAGGATAGCATGTTTTTTGCATGTTTCATGAAAAGCAAAGGATTAATGCTTAGCGGAATTGTTGTATCTGTTGTGTTACTGCTATTTCGTATAAAATGCCATTTGATTATTCCCATATGGGGTATCTGCCTTCCAACGCTGCTGTGCTTATTATACACAGCAGCTCAGGTTGGAATATTATTTTTAGCTTATAAGCTAGACTGCAAATGGCTAAAACGATGGCTTAAATAGTATTTTTCCGTCCAATGTAAAGCGAGGGGCTTATAGGCTCTTCGCTTTTTTACTGCCTTTAACAGACATATTATATATATAAAACTAAAATTAAGGAGGAATGTAATTATGAAGATTAAGAAAATTGCAATTGAGGGTTTTAAAGGGATTGAAAAAATGGAGTATGTTCCAAATTCTAAAATTGGCACCTTAATTGCTCCAAACGGAAGTGGAAAAACATCTTTCTTTCAGGCAATGGAATCTTTGTTTGGCAATACAAATAAGGATAAGGTCTTTATTCGTGAAGGCTGTCCAATAGCTACGATTTCTGTTACGACAGAGGGAAATACCTATGAACGTATTTTGTCTCGTGAGAAGCAGAATAAATTTCGAGCTGATAACAAATACGTTACGGAAGCAGAATTTTACGATGCTTTGATGAAAGAAACGAAGATGAAAGCAGAAGATTTCCGGGTATTATCATCATCGGAGTTATTTGAAAAATTATCTTCTCGGGAGTTGGCAGATTACTTAAATGCTAAGGTAAATCAGAAATTAACCATGGATGATTTGGTTGACTTTTTGCCAGCTGATTTCCCAGAGGATGCTTTTCTTGCATTAGAAAATAAACTGGGATATGAATTTGGTCCGGCTGAATTATCCGGACTGTATTCGGATTTTTATGCGACTCGTCGTAATTACAACAAAATGTTGAAGGAACAGCGGAGCAAATGCAATGAAATTTCTAAACTTAATTTTTCTAAAGAAGATTTACACAAAGCCATCAAAGAAGTTGAGGAAATGATTTCTGCGGCTAAGGCAAATAAAATTGCCAAAGAAGAATATGAAAAAGCAGTAAAGACATATCAGTTAATGGCAAATCAGAAATCTGAGTTAGAAGAAAAGGTAAAGAAAGCGCATACTTTTGAACCTAAAAAAGAAGATTTAGAAAAAGCCAAAGCGGACAAAAAGGCCGTGCAGGAGCAGATGATGCAGGTCAGAAATTATTGCAGCACAATCAAAAGCAATATGGGCCTTTTTAAGAAAACACTGGACAATTTAAATACGAATATTTGTCCAATCTCGGAAAAATTGGTTTGTTCTACAGACAAAACAAAAATCAAAGGAGAATTAGAGGCATCTATTGCAAAGAACAAACAAATTCTTGCAATCGGTGATAAGAAATACGCTGAACTAAAAGTGTATGAAAATGCCTTGACAAAGCAAATCGAAGTTTTGCAGAATAGTTTTAGTAAGTATCAGAATTATATGAACTTAAAAAAACAGTTATCGGCATTTAAATTGCCGGAAAAACCAATTCAGCCTAAAATCAAGGTAATTGACGAAGACCTTTTGTCGATGAAAAGAGCAGATATTGATATGAAAAAGAAAGCCTTAGAGGATTTTGAGGCATACACAAAAGCAAAAGCCGAATGCGAAAAGGTATCTATTCGGGCTAAATTGTATGATGCACTTGTGAAAGTCACTGACCCAAAAGGGACCGTGGTAAAAAAAGTGTTGGAAAAATATTTTGCCGTGTTTAATGACGAAATCCTTAAAACCACACAGGCAATGAGCGTTCCTTTTACTGTCAAGTTAATCGTTGACAATGGTGTTAAGTGTATTTTTTGTAAAGACAATATGGCAAGAGATTATGCTATGCTGTCCAATGGCGAAAAGGTTATTGTTACCATGATTATTTTAAATGCCATTAACCGAGTAGCCGGCAATAAAATGTTGTTTATCGACAACCTTAATGAACTGGATGAATCTAATCAGGAGAAGACATTATCCTTTATTGAAGCTCTTGTTCCTGATTACGACAATGTGTTTGTGGCGAGCACAACAGATATTGCGCTGCCAAATGCAGACTGTATTTCGTTGGAGGTGTAATAATGTATTTAGTGTCATATTCTCCGGAAAAAGACATGTGGTTGATTGATGACTATGATGTAAAGGAATACGGAGCAGAATATCATAGAGATTCTGTTTTCTTGTATCATAAGGGTTTAGTTGCTGATTCAAAATCTCTTGTTAATACGCTAGATGATGCGTTAAACAGAGCAAATGGCAATGGACGTTTTGATTACCCAGTATACTATCATGGAAATAATATTAATCATGTCCAGAAAAGACATTATTGTTATGTTGGCAATGTGTTATGTGAATTAATTTAATCTTCAAGTAAAAAAAGAAAATGTCTATCGAGGTATAAAACCCACGATAGGCATTTTTTATTTGCGTAAATCTTAAAATAGATATGCTTTTAGGCCTGGATTTTTTTAGTTAGTCTGAATAAAAGTATTCTATATGGAATTACTATATCCGTTTTGGAATACTGATATTCCTGTCGTGAATATCCTTATGCTACACGGTACACAAACCAGACAGCCGATTTCGTAATAATGATTAGATGTGGTTACTTTAAAAAGGCTGATTTTTTATTGTTTTAGAAGTTGAATAATATTGAATTATGCGTTATAATAATGTTAACGAATATATATGTGGTGATTAGTTCGGTCTGGTAGTAATACTCCTATATAGTATTGTGAATGTGTGTAAGGAACTATATAGGTGTTGGTGGAGGTTTAAATTTCCTTCGTCATGTTTATAATAATTAAGGCAGAATTTATTGCAAATAGAGTTTATAGTTTAGACGGAAAGGATGAAGCAAATGGATAAACTAAAAATGAAAATTGGCTACAAACTTGGAGGTTCTTTTGAAGATTATTGCGAAGACGGAAGTATTGGGTTTGAAATATTGTTCCCTTATACATATCCTTCTTATGAAGAGGCCGAGAAGAATAATTATCGTCTATCAGCAATGATGAAAAAGCAAGATGACGGTGAGGTTGTTATCATTCTTTATGAAAATAAGATTCCTGTGGAAACAATTCATTGGAATGAATGGTGGAAATACAAGTGCAACCATCTCAAAGAAGAAAGTAAAAATTCAGGCTTCGTTGATGCCAACACTGACTACGAGCCATTTTCTGAAAAATTTGAAAAAATATTTGATGCATACTGTAGAGAAAAGGCTCGTAACGAATGGCCTATGCAATATCTGGCTTATTGGGTAGAACCTGTAATTGTAATGGATAACGATGATTCGTGTACAGCCAGAAAAAATGATACAAGTGGCGAGGTAGGTGATACGAATGCCTAGACCAAAGAAAGACGGTCGATATTTGAATTTATATCTCGACAAGACGTTGCATGAGGAATTTGAGCAGTTTTGTGAAAACCTTGGACAAACCAAAACGATTGCTACCGAAAGAGCTTTACGTATGTATATGGATGCTATGAAGCAAAATCCGGAGCAACTATTGAAAAATAAGGAAGAAAGATAAAATATGCCAGATATATCAAGTCCTATATGTAGTGATATTAACGTATACTCATTATCTAAAACGTATGATTCTTATTATGATATGTTTTTAAGCCAATATAACACAATAGGTCTTATGAACAATATGTAATAATAAAAATACCCCTCCCTTTTCTTTTTATTAAAGGTTTGGGAGGGGTATTTTTATATTGAAATTTCTTAATTTAATGGCATTGCTTAATTGACATGCTCTTTTTCTATATCCAATTCTTGTTCTTTCGCCCAATTAACTAGTGCTTCAATATTTCTTGCTGATTCAGATACTAGTTTTTCATCCGGGCATTCTTTTAAAGCGTAATTGATACGTTCTACTAATTGCAGTTTACGCTTCATTTCTGCTACATTATTTCCCATAATCTTCTTTAACTCTTCAACCTCTTGAATCATACGAATTTTTTCAGCAGTTTCATCGAGAGAATTATTTTTTATTTCATCAATCTCTTTTTCCATTTTTCGTTTGACATCTAAGTTTTGAAAGATTTTCTTTTGAAATATCAATTGCGCTCTTTCAAAGTAATCATCTACAGACTCACCTTTTGCTGGCGTTGGCAATTTTTCAATAGTAGCATCATTGATAGCGGTATAGAATAAGGCAATATCATTATAGTGAGCGCGAGAATGTTTTACGCGAGAATCAAGACCGCATTCTTTCGCTACCTGCGCAAATGATTCCTGATACTGCTCTAAATGTTTATAATCAAACATCTCTTTGGCGCATAACCGTCCATCTACTTCCGGTATAACCATACAATGAATGTGAGGACTTGTCTCGTCCATATGTAAAACTGCCGAAATAGCATTATCTCCAAAGGTTTCTTTTATCCAATTAACGCTTTTTTCTTTCCATACATCTAAATCAAACCCTTCTGGTAGTTCTCCGGTTCCAATATTAAGAGAGAATTCAACGCCACGTACCGCATTTTTGCGTACTTTATGAGTATTATAATAATCCATTTGTTTAATTTTCTTTTTAAATGCTGCTTGAAAAGAATTCTCTTCTAGCTTTATCAGTTCTTCATTTAAATGTTCTTTTTCCGGATTTGCGTTAATCGGTGTCTTTTCTCTATAATTATGATTATACTTAGCATTAAACTGTGCAGCAGTATGTACTTTCCCATTTGTTGGATGAATGCTAAACCAACTTTTTGCAAGTGCCATATTATCACCTTCCTTTATTTATGATACTTTTAATATGTCTGTTTTACGTCAAAAGCAAGAAAAAGGTATATATACTTTTTAACAAATTGTATATTAGGTTTATACTTAACCTTATTTTTCAAATCAAAATCCATTTTGAATTTCCCTTCAATCCTGTAAAAAGAGAGTGTAAAAGAGATGTAAATAGATGATATATATAGAATTCATATATAAGAAAAATCCATAGAACTGCTTCCTGTTGTCAGTGAGAGTAAATCATCATTGGACGAAAGGGAGCTTTTTTTGCGTTGGGATGTACCCTGCTTGTAATTTCCCCTCTAAAAACCCTGCATTTTTTCTTTATTGAATGAAACCGGCTTAGGGGAGCTCCCTCTATTGTGGGGGCAAGAGATGATGTGGTAAAGAAAATGATACCGTCATAGTGGGAGATAAGTAAAACTGCCATAGTGGGGAGAAATAAATAATAACAACACCATCATTGAGAGAAAAAGAGATTGTAGAAGTCCACTGATATGTTGGGGTAAAATATGACTTCCTTAATACTGGGGAATGCAAATTCTCATATATAACAAAATATTGGGAAAATATCTTTCCTGTAAATCCCTATAAGGAGGGGAAATGATATATCCCATCATGGTGAGATAAATTCATTATAATATGATTTCATATATGACAAAAATATCCGCAAAGTCCCTAATCATAGATATTGTAAGCAAGAAAAGACCTCACGATATTGGGGGGAAAATTACTCATAATATAATTCCGTATATGAAGAAAATCCCGCTATGGTGGGGAAGTATTTTGATTCAAAACCCATTTCACATAAAAATGCTCATAATACGATTCTCACTTCGTCTTAAAACAGACATATTATTTATAGCGGCTGATTTTGCAGCCGAATGGTGAGGGTGTTGCCACTCGCTAAAGTTTATATATTAATAATATATTTTAATGTGTAAACGCAAAATAGTATTAATATGTAGGCGCAAAAAAGACGAAAAACCATGGGACATGAAAACGAAAGGAGGACGACAGTTCTTTCCATAATTAAAATGCGAGAAGCTGTCTAATATTTTATGAATGATAGAAGTATAATTACAAGAAAACTTACATTAATTCCGACTTTTTCTGATAGACCAAAATGGGAAGAGAAGGTGATGAATTACACGAAGCAGTCTTATATTGATAAGATTGCATATTATAAAAACAAGTTGACAAAAACGAAAGAAAAAGAAGAAAAACAAAAAATCAAAGACAAATTGGCTTCTTTAGAGGAGCAGAAAAATAAATTTGAAGAATCCGGAATGCTTACTCAGACAAACGTAACAGATTATACATATGATTTAGTTCGCAATGCGATGGCAAGCGAGGCTATTCGCAAGAATGCAATTATTAGTTATGTAATATTGGAGTTGCTGCATAACGACGGGCAAACAATGGATTTCAATGAAAGGAATAAGTTAATTAATGACTTGGTTAATTATGGACTCCGCGTGAAAGGAAGTAGCAAAGGAAGTTTATTCGATGAATTAGATATTGAAAATCCATTAAACTCATACGGATTTGCATTTAAGCAAGATTTAAAGAAAAAAATCAGAGATATGGTAAATAGCAAAAGAGTATTAGACGGAAAATCATCAGTTATTACCTATAAAGCAGATAGTCCTTTTTCTATTAATAAAGATAATATGAGTTTTACTCATGATTATGACTCTTTTGAGGAATTATGTGACCATATCCGGGACAACGACACCAATTTATATTTTAATTTTGGAGGTTCAGGGAGTCCTACGATTGCACGTTTTAAAATTAATTTAGGTGCAGGTCGTCATAGAAAGAACAAAGATGAATTAATTGCCACTTTACTGAAAATGTATTCTGGAGAATATCAATTTTGCGGAAGCCGCATTGGAATTGAGAAAAACAAAATTATTTTAAATTTAGTGCTGTCAATCCCTAAAAAAGTTCGTGCATTGGACGAAAATACTGTTGTTGGTGTAAATTTAGGTGTTGTCGTGCCTGCTATGTGTGCATTAAATAATAACGAATATGAACGGTTAGCTATTGGAAGCGCAGACGAATTCCTTAGGGTGCGCACAAAATTACAGGCACAGAGAAGAAGATTGCAAAAATCATTGAAAGATGCTTCTGGCGGACACGGCAGGACAAAAAAGCTGAAAGCATTAGACCGTGTTGCTAAAGCCGAATCTCATTTTACAAATACATACTGTCATATGATTAGTAAGAGAATTGTGGATTTTGCATTGAAAAATAATGCAAAGTATATCAATTTGGAAAATCTTACTGGTTATGATACCAATGATTTCATTTTGCGGAACTGGAGTTATTATAAAATGCAGCAATACACTACATATAAAGCAGAAAAATATGGTATTATAGTAAGAAAGGTTAATCCATGTTATAATGCACAGGCATGTAGTGTGTGCGGAAACTACGCGCCGGGACAAAGAAAATCCAGAGCCGTATTTATATGCGCGAATCCTGCATGTAAAAGTCATAAAAAGAACCATGGAAAGTTAGATGCCGAATTCAATAATGCAAGAAATGTAGCAATGTCTACCTTGTATATGGATGATGGACAAGTAACAGAAAAAAGTTTCAAAGAAGCAAGAGATTATTATGGAATTGAAGAAGAAATAGAAACCGTATAATCTTTTCTTGCGGGTGATTTTGCCCCCGAATAGTGAGAGTTCAAAACTACTCACTAAAGCTTATATATTTTTAGATATGTAGACGCAAAAATCACATTCAGCTACTGATAATTTATGTATTTTTAGATATATAAGTACAAAAAGTATTTTCAGCTACTGATTTTTTCAAATTGTATGTATTTTTAGATATGTAGACACAAAAATTAAGAAATTGAAGATTTGCAAGATTAAGGAGAGAAAATATGAAAGATAGATTTTTATTTAAAGCAAAGTGAATTGACAATGGCAAATGATAATTTGGAATTGAAGAAGAAATAGAAATAGTATAATTTTTCTTGCGGGCGATTTTGCGCCCGAATGGTGAGGGTGTTATACTACTCACTAAAGTTTATGTATTTTTAGATATATAGGCACAAAAATCATTTTCAGCCACTGATTTTCCTAAATTTATGTATTTTTTAATATATAAACACAAAAATCATTTTCCAAGATTTGTATATTTTATAATATGTAGACACAAAAATATGCCCCTAATGCAATAGAAACGAAAGGATGTTTAATAATTGACGGAAGAGCAAAAATGTTTGGCAGAAAAAAATTATAAACTTATTTTTTCATTTTTGGCAACACACAGCCTTTCGGAAGAAGAATGGTTTGGTATCGCCGCAATTGGTTTTTGTAATGCTGTAATATCATATAATAAAGACAATTGCGCTTTTAGTACATACGCTTACCGTTGTATGTACAATGAATTTTCTAAAGAATGGAACCGAATGCAAAGGCAGGGTGAAATTCCTAAAGACCGGTTGTTATATTACGACCAAGTGTTAAAAACAGACGAATCAGAATCATTGCTTGATTTTATTCCGTCCGATGAAAATACAGAAGCTGCTGCCATAGAAAAAGTATTAGTCAGTGAGGTACTGCAAAAATGTAAAAGCACTTTATCCGAAAGAGATTATTATATTTTTCGCTTATTTTTGCAGGGAATAACATATCGTGAAATTGCTAAGAGAGTTGGAGTTTCACGAGCAATGGCCGGAAAAGTAATAACGAAAACATTAAACATGATAAAACATTTGTAAAAAGCCATGAGCGATTAACCCATGGCTTTAATTTACATATTATATAGTTCTACGTATAGAAAATTGTCTTAATGTTGTGTCCTTCTCAGAATTTCCGATTCTAATTTGTGGACGTGGATATTCGTCACATATTACAAATGGTTGATTATCCTTTATTGTGTTAATAATTTTATCTTGAATAAATTCATAAGTTAAAATTATATCGGAATATCTTTCATCAGCAAATATATAATATTTTTTTGTTTCGTTTGTTGACGTTTCAAATTCTAAAAGTAAACGTTTCCCTTCAATAGTTGTACTAATTTTTTTAATAATATATGATTGCTCATCAATTATTAAAGTTCCCATATTTTCCCTTCTTCCTTATAAAAATAAATGAGGAGCCAAAGCTCCTCATAAAATATGTCTTCGGCCTCGTAAGGTAATGAAGAACTATCAATTGTATTATAATACAAAATTTGTAAATGAGCAAATAATTTTTCTCATAATATGATTTTTGTTTTCTTGCAAAACAGACATATTAGTAATAAAGGATATGAAAGGCGGTGTTTTTTATGAAAGATATAGAACATAAGGACATTTATCATTAAAAAGGAGACGGCTATGAAACGAAGAAAAAATATTGTTACTTTTGAGAGAAGCGAAACAGGAAAAGCAAATTCAGAGTTTACCATGTTGTTGCTTGCTGAAGCCAATTGTGCGAAGGTTTTTGTTTCATATTGGCAGCTCATGCATGATGAAGTGGGAATTGACATCATATGCGAAGATGGTGACATTGCATATGAGAAAGTAAAAGTTATTCAGGAAAATGAAGAGTTATTTTCCAATAAGCATCTGGATTTAATGTTTCAACATGTAGTTACTAGCCGCCGGCAGAATGAAATCCAATTTGACCTAAAAGATTTAGCACGAAATGGCTTGTTGACAGATTTGGATTATTTCGTCATCGGAGAAATCAAGGGCGGAGAAGCCTTGTCGCTTAAAGAAAAGGAGGAATAAAACTGTGGTAGCAACAAAAGGAAAAACGAAAGCAGTATTGAATCATCTACAGGCAAAAGGAAGTATTACTTCTATTGAAGCCATTAACTTATTCGGCGCAACACGATTATCGGCAATTATTTTTAATCTGCGAAAAGCCGGATATATGATTATATCTGTTCCGCAGAAAGGCGTTGACCGCTATGGAACGAAAATGCAGTATGCGAAATATACGTTAATTAAGTAGGGAGGTCATGTATGAAATGGAATGACGTAAGCAAAAAACCAAAAAACGGAGAGGAAGTCTTAGGATTTAGGACTTCCTAAGATTGGGGAGACGAATATCTTTTGTGTACGTTTTTTAAAAAAGGCACTATTATCCAAGACGATTATCCAGTTACGGGAAATACTCCCGGAAACCGACTTTTGGATGCAATATTCAATCCAAAAAAACAAAGGCAAAAAAGTTATTCAAGAAGATTGTTTTTGTTTCCAAGAAGTAAATAAGGATGATTTGCTTGAATGGAGAGTATGGCGTTCTATACAAAAATGGGCGCGAATTTATAATCCGGACGGAAAAGCATCTATTCCGAGGAAATATTGAAATAATAACAAGGACAATAAAATTATTATAGAACAATCAAATGAACCGTCTCGAACAGAAGACAAAATGCATCGACTTTATAATCAAAATGTTTTGCAAAATGCAAAAAGAAGGAGGATGAAAATGAATGCAACAGAAATCATAAATGAGTTACATAAAGAGGTAGGCATTATTGGCGGTTTTAATTCCGTTTTTACCATCCTAATTACGCTTACGATATTAATTTGCCTTTTTATTCACGTTAAAACGGATGAAAACCGTATTACTTTTTCTGTTTTTTTTATTACTATTATCATTCTCACATCCGTGTTTACTATAGAACTAGCTTTTGATACTGAAAATTTACCGTGTAAAAAAGCGATAAACGCGGCCGAGGAAAACAAAATTGCCATTGTATATGATAACCGAACGCTTAATTATAAATCATTGATAGATAATGCTTCTAAAATTGATTGGTCGTATATTACATTTGACGAAAAAGACAACAAAATTATTTTAACACAGTCCGCTCAATCAAGGGAAATGGATGAAAAGCAAAGGCTTTATAATCAAGAGATTTTGAAAAGATGTGGAAAAAAGGAGAACAAAATATGATAGATATTGTTTGTTTTGTTTTGGCGGCAATTTTGCTTATAGAGCTTGTTCTGGCATGGGTTATTCTGGCGTTTATTTCCGATGAAATGGAAGAAACGGAAGAAACAGAAGTCCAAATGAGTATGATTCGGAAGATGAAGCAAAAGCAGTCATGATTTAAGCAACAAATGATTTCGAGAATTCTTAAAATCTGCTTTTACGGAATCTTGTTCTTTAATCTTATTTGACTTTTTAGGCGTCGGGGATTTACCTTGACGCTTTTTTATAAGAAGAGATTAACAGACATATTAAATCTAAGGTTTTCAAAAATAAGGAGAACACAAAAAAATCAAACAAACTAGGAGGTTACAAAATGAAAACTTTAGAAGGACACGTTGTATTGAAGCCATGGAATCCGAATATGGTATGGACCGGAGAACCGGAATATACCAAAATCACTCGTCTTTATATGAGTGTGGGTAATGGAGATGCATGGTACGAATATGTAAAAAGAGCAGAGATTACAAATGGATTAATGCATCTTACAACATATCGTGGCAAATCAGTTGTAATAAATACGAACTGGATAGTGAAAGCAGAAGATTTTACTGTCGTTCGAGTTACCGGAGCTATTGAAGTTTTACCGGGGATTTATAATGAAAAACTCGAAGAACGTTTGTATCTTGCACAGGATGATGTTGTTATTGAATTAAGATAAGGAGGACTAATTATGCAAAATGAAAAAGAAAAGAAGATGACAGAGAGTGAAGCTTTAGAAAAACTAAAAGCGCATCTTAAATGCAAAGAGAGACAGGTTCGTGGCATTTATGAAGATTGCAATAACGGAAGATGTGCTAACTGTGATTTGTGTTATATACAAGGAACCAAAGGCGAACATATTGAAAGCGTAAAAATAGCAATTTAGGCACTTGAAAATCAAATGCAAAAGAAATAGTCAAATTTGTAATAAATGTTATGTTACGTTTAAATATTAAGGAGGCCTTAAAAATGAAAAATAAGTTACATAGAATAATGCCGCGTGCAGCATTGGTATTTTGTATGATTTGCGCATTGGCATGTTTCTCTTTGAAAAATAATGATGTCGCTAAAGCTAAGGCAACTGCTACGCCTACTGTTTCTCTTAACGCAGTTCAGGACGCATGGGAACGTGGATATGAAAACGGAACCAAAGCAGCAAAAGAAGAAACAAAATCTAAAAAAGAAACAAAAAATACAGAAGACGAAGAAACTTCTTTTTGTTTAGTGATTTTAGCTTCGATTGTAGGCAGCTTATTAGGATATGTATTAGTAAAGCGCTAACTTATAAAACAGGAGGTAATTATTATGACAAAGTTATTAATTTTTGGTATTGGTGTATTGATTTTTTCTTCTTTATTATACTGCATTTCGCTTTTTGTAGCAAAATGGAAAGGAACATATGAAGAAGAAGTATGTTTTTCGGATGAAGATAAAAAAAGAATGAGTACGTTTGATGGTAAAAAAAGAAATAAAATTCTTTATATATCAGTATCGTTCAAAATTGCTCTTCATGTATTTTGGGGCTTTGGGTACTTTTGCCTAGCGTCAATATGTGCAAATGTCATTATTTATATAATGGCGGCTGTTTTGATTATATGGCAGTCTATTTATATTGTAAGAGATATTATATTCATTCGTAAAACAAAAAATGACATGTTAAATATAAAGAAACAAAAAAGCTTTTACAAAGAATTTTTTGAAAGTCTGTATAAAGTCATTTTTTACGGCCTCATTTTTCTTAATCTGATTTAATTTTTGGCGTCGGGATATCCCGGCGCTTTTTTATTACTTATAGAATACAGACATATTATAAATATCAATTAAAAAAATAGGAGTTCATAAAACTGAACAGGAAGGAGAGCACTATGAAACTTTATAGCATTCAGCCGGTTGAAGTGGCTAAACTGCTAAAAGAAGGAAAGACATTTATCTGTGACCCAGAAAAAAGTGGCTTTTCTGTAGAGTTAAAAGAAGCATACGCTTGGATGGTGATTCAAATGAGAAAAAGATTTCCTAAACCGTCCAATGTTGTTTTTCCTATCTGGGCATGGCATACATATGATTGGAAGCGAAAACTTAATCTTGAAGAAGGTGGGTTTGGTATTCCGGGAACAAAATATGCTTGTCTTGAATTAGAGGTTCCGGATGAACAAGTGCTATTATCTGATTTTGATAATTGGCACGCCGTTCTTAATGGTTATTATCTAGCTGATGGGAAAAACGAAGCTGAATGGAAAGAAAATCATAAATGGTTTGATTCTTTGCCGCTTAGCAAGAAGAAAATAATTATGAAAAAAAGTTGGGAGAAGATATTTAATGTAACTCCAATTAATTCTGATTGGGTTATAAACGGACAATATATTCAAGCAACTTTTTGGGAAATTAAACCGGAGTATTTGCAAAATGTAACATATTTTATTGACAAGGAGATGGAAGATGATGAAATTTAAAAATTGGAAAGACATGTATAACTTGATTAGCAAAGGAATTGATTTGTATAATCCTGAAACGGAAACTTTTGTTTCAGTATACAATGATGCAGGCGCTTTATGTACCTATGATATTTCTAAAGAAGAAGCAAAAACATTAGTAAAGGAGTCTGAAGGAACAAATGAATCTTGGCTTGCGTTTTTGGGAATTGGCGGAAATATTTTAGATGATACATATTATGACGGGGCCCGTTATCTGAAGGATGACCCGGAATATGAATTATATATGGCGCCATCTTATGATTTCTGTAAGAACAATTATGGATTATCTGGTTGGATGACAACGGACAAATATCGTTTTGAAGTTGATATAGCGGAAAAACTTACCGCTCGATTCAACGAAGTAGTAGAAAGTCAGACGGATGAACTGGATTTCTTTATGGAATTACTGGAAGTTGGATACACATTGGACGATATTAAAAAGTATTGTCCGGAGAGATATGAATTCAGCAAATTATTTATGGAAGAGCATGGGCTGATTTAATCAGCCTGTGTCAACTAATTTTGAAAGGAGAAAATGATATGAAAACATTATATTTTGAAGGAGCCGGATGCGTCCCGGCAAATGACGTTGAGAATTGTAGAATTAGAACAGCATTTACTAATAAAGCAGGTGAAAAAATTTATCTTGAAATGTCTTCAGGATGCAAACATACAAGAGTAAAATATAGAGTAGCAGGAAAGTTAGAAAGTCCAAAAATAATAATAACAACAGAAGATGGATATATTTATTGTAATTTTTGCCATTATATAACGAGTGACCCTAAAATTGATGATGTAAATTATTCACGATTAAGCTGCGAACGCAATGCGGAATTAAAAATGAAATATACAAAAGCAAATATTCTTGCATTTGTAAATGAACATTGCAATACTGATTTTGATGAGATTGTTGTACTTGATAATCTTGCCGGATATAGAGTCTTTGCAGATTGTACAAAAGATACAGTTAACACTCCATTGATGTATAACTATAGTAATACTTTTGATTACGATGCGGAATTAACAAAGAAACGCAGAATAAAAGTAGAACAAATGAAGAAAGAATTTAAACAGTTGTTCAATCAGAAATATGATAATACAAGTTATTATATTAAAAATGGAGATTTGGTAGTAAGGCTGAATGTATCTGATGATGCATTGGAAGCGGCAAATTGGACGAAAGGAAGACGATTTATTGTAGAAGTATAAGAGAAGTAAATTTGATTTTTTAACTGAGAAAGGAGAAGTTATATGATTAACGAAAAGAAATTCTTTTATAAAGCTAGGAGATATGAAGATAATAAAGAAGTAGTAGGGAGAGTGGGAAGTTCTCACTCAACAGAAGATGGAAAAGAAGTGACAACTTATTTTAATGAGTATATTGGAGATGTTGATGCAAATACAAATTGGAAGAGTTGTATTGTTAAAACAGATTCGATTCAACTATATTTAATCTAATTGAAAGAGTTTTGAGAAATGTAATTGAGTAAATGGATATTTCTTTTGGAAAGGAAGGTAAGAAGAATGAAATTGGTACAAGAAATTAAAAAGAGTGAGTTATTAGAAAGAAGTTGGGGAATCTACAAATTAAACGCCAACGAGAAAAAGAAACACGGAAATAATTACGCATTGTCTCAGGGAGTGTTTTCTGACTATGCAATAAAAAAATTTGGTGTAGATGAACTGCTATCTAATCTTAAAGACTCCAATTATGAAGGATTTTTTGAGACACAAAAAGAAGCATATATGCAGGCAAAGTTAGTGGAAATGAAGAGTAAGATTGAAAGAATGGAACTTGCCATGAAGAACGTATTAAAATTACAAACACCAGAATGGTAACTAAATGCGTGTTTCATTAGATTAGAAAGGTAGGTAAGGGAAATGTATATTTTTACAATCACTTATAATTTTGATGGAAGTAGTGTTGCAAAGAAATGTGAGACAATGGAAGAAGCTATTAAAACACTTCATGAGTATCTTGATGAAGAAGTAAACACAATCAAAAACGAAAACGAATATGAACCATCTGTATTAGATTGGTCAGAGGATGATGTTGTTCTTGTATATGCAGAAGGCTATACAAAAGAAACAGAAAATAGAAATTATGCATTGGAAGATTGTGCTTATTATAGAATTTTTGAGGTGTAAGAAATTCGCATTTCAAAGGAAAGTGAGGAAATTAAATAATATGATGAGAAATTTAACAGGGAAGGCAAAACCTTGTCCTATGTGTGGTTCAGAAAGAATTTACTTAAAAGAACCAACATATGAAGGTATATTTGATGTAAAAATCCAATGTGCAGATTGTGGATTAATGGGTTTTAAAAGTTTTATGAGAGGTGCAAAAAATCCAGTAGAAAAAACAATAGATTACTGGAATACAAGAAAAGGAAACTAAGATTTATAGTAGAAAGGAGCAAATTATGGCAAATAAAATAAAAATTGATGAAGATACTTATGAATGTCCATTTTGCGGATATAGATGGTCGAGACGAATGGGAATGGCTGATTTAGCATTTGATGAAGAAGAACGTTGCCCATGTTGCCCTGACTGCGGTGAGTTAATTGAAGATGGAGACGATTATTAAAAATTTAATGTAGATTGGAGGAAAAAATATGTATACAGTTGACGGCTATGATAAAGATAATGATGTTTATGTAGAATATTGGAAAGGTGAAGATTTAGAAAAAGCAAAAGAAATTGCTATTGTTTTAAATAATATTGCAATGCATGATGGACTTGTTCGATGTTCTGGAGAACCTATTGATTGGGTTCAGGTGACAAACGAAAATAATAAAATGGTATATTTACCTAGAGGCTAAAGTAGATTGGAGGATATTTTTATGATTTTAGAAAAATGGGATGAAGAGGCGAAAGAGATAGTAAAAGGTTTTTCTGATAAGGAAATGGAAAGACTTGATGCAACTATTGCAATGCACATTATGGTTTGTAATATTGATGATGAAGAAGCTTACATGACATGGATATATGTTGTACCAGATGAAGCAACAGAATGGGATTTCATAGATTTTGCAAAGAATGATGAAGGAACAACAGAAAATGCTTTATTTAATGAAGCCGTTGAACTATTTAAGAAGTTATGGAAGAATTATGCAGCAGAAAAGAATGGTTTGTATATTGGCGGAAAGTTATATTAGGAGATAAGCTTTTCGAAGAACTGAATGACAGATGGATTTAACATAATAAGCATAGGAGAAATAAAATATGACAATGAATTTTTATGAAGGAATTACGCTTAATGTAAATGGTAAAAAAGTCACACTGGATGGTGACACAATTAAGGAGTTACATCGTCAGGAAAATATCCAATGGGGCAAAGATATTTCTGAAAATTATTTGCCGGAAGAAATTTTTGATTCTTTATCGGACAATGATTTTGAAAAGATTGCCATTACATTGGACGAAAAAATGATGGAAAATAATGGAGAAACAGAAATTGCTGCAATTGAAGAGGCATTAGGATTTAAACTCTAATTTCCTGTTTAGTAAGAAAAGGAGGCTTCGGCCTTCTTTTTTTTATGTATTAGCATAGCAGACATATTAAATATATCTATTAAACAAATTGGAGTAATTCAATTGAACAACAGAAAGGAGAACATTATGAAATTTATTTCAGGAAAAATCGTAGTTAATGAATCTGAGGTGGAAGGATTCATTGATAGTGTGGAACTGGCAAATGATTATGGAGAAAAGTGTTCAAATGACCATTATAAGGTCTATGAGCAGTGTATTCAGTATCGCAAGGCAAAAGAAGTTTTAAAAAAGGTAGAAAAACTTTCGCCGGTAAAAGCAAAACTGGTTCAAGGTGAAAAAGGAGTAGGAATTCTTTTTTACGAAGAATCAATGAATGCGAATATTGGCCCGGTAGTCTGGATGTCACAATTTGTCGACACAGAAGTAACTCCGGAGGAAATCATTATTCTTGGACAAGATGCTTTGTTAAAGCATCAAGAAGTTACAGGAAAATGTAATGAACAGATGCCAAGGACAAAGCAGTCGCTGCTTAATAAAGTATTTTTCCGGTTGGTACCGGCAATTCCAGATGATGCAGTTGGACAGTCATATTTAGATATGGCAATTGTTTATCATTATCTTATCGGTAAAGATGGAGAGCGAATATTGTCATTTATGATTACGCCGCATCTTTTGTCTGAATTAGATATTTCTGAATCAGAATTATATGCGGCTGCAATGATTAATACTCCTACTTTCTTTCCTGCTGTATCAAGGGGAATGCGAGAGATAATATTAAAATTTGCACCGGGAGCTGAATCTCTTTTGCCGGAAGAAGACTTTGAATCAAATCCAATGATAATTATTACAAACAACGATAGTCTTTTTGGTGCGTCTGTAATTCTTTATCCGGACTGGCTTCATGAAACTTTTCAAAGAGATGTGTATATTTTACCATCTTCTGTTCATGAGTGCATAGTAATTCCTAAAGAATCGGTATTAGCTTCTACAACAGAAATGCAGAAAACAGTGCATGAAGTCAACGAAGAAGCGGTAACAGAAAAAGATTTTTTGTCAAATTCTGTATATTATTACGATTATGACAAAAATGAAATTACAATTATTGAGCAGGAGGAAAGAGCATGATAACAGTATTAGGAAAAGAATCTCAAAAAGTATTCTCATCTACGTGTCAACGCGTAAAAGAAATGGGACTTGATAAAAGACCATTTCGCATTATTATTTCCAAAAACCAGTATTCATTGGAGATGGATATTACAGACGAAGAAAAGGAGGAAGTTTTATGCAGTTAAAATATAACTACGAAATCAAACAGGAGGGCAGCCAGTTGATTTTATGCAAATATTCTAAGGCAAAAGGAATTCTTATGAATCCAATTGTAAAAAAGGATATGGAATCCTGCATTGAGGGTGTTAAGCGTGAAATCAATGATTGTATATCAGAAGCAGAAGCTGATACAAAAGTTGCGGAATTTTGCTTATTATAGGAGGTCTATATGAAAGAAATTAAAATTCCACCAATTGCGCGGTGGAAAAAAGAAATTGAGCCGGTTGCATATCACGAATGGGGCGATGATTACGACACAGTATATCGTTTCAGTCCCATAAAAGGCGTTGTATGCAAAATCTGGCATGAGGACGAAAAATGCGGCAATGATACTCATGGCTGGCAGGCGGCAATCGAAACGCCGGATGATTATCATGAAATTGCATTTAAAGAATTAAGTGCAAATGACGCATGGTGTAAGCTGTACGATTGGGCGAGTAGAAACATAGAACTGCTTTTGCCAAAAACAAAAACACAGATTGCTTTAGAAAAAAGAATTGCTGTGTTAAAGGAAAAGCGTCAGCAGTACATTGAGAAAAATCATGTTGTGACTTCTCGAACATCAGAGTATATCGGCTGCGGCTGTTGCGGAAGCAAATTGAAACGTGAATTATTAAAATCTGATTTTTGTCCATTGTGCAAAGCAGATTTGCGTTCCAATACGATTCAGGAAACAATCCAGCGTATGAATGCTAAAATTGCTGAATTAGAAAAAAGATAATGTTCAATTAAAAAAAGACGTCTGTTAAAGGAAATCCTTTAGCAGATGTTTTTTTATGTGCCTATCTGACAGACATATTATATATATCAATAAAAAAACAGGAGGAATGAAATATGGAATTGAATTTTAGAAAATTGTATGCTTCTGATTTAGAAGCAAGAATTGGTAACATTTCGAAAACCGGTTCTGGGTTGAGCCTGCTGCTTTATAAGGATGCACGAGTAGACCAGCGTTTGTTGGATGAAACTGCCGGACCTATGAATTGGGAAAAGTCGTATCGAAGAGATGAAAAAGGACGGCTTTTTTGTAAAGTGTCTATTTGGGACGGAGAGAAAGGGCAGTTTGTTTCAAAAGAAGATGTAGGTGTTGAATCCTATTCTGAAAAGGAAAAAGGAGAAGCATCTGACTCTTTCAAACGAGCATGTTTTTGTTGGGGTATTGGACGAGAATTATACTCTGCTCCATTTTTATGGGTGAATTCTCAGAATTGCAATATTCGGGAATACGAAGGCAAATATACATGTTCGGACCGTTTTGATGTGATTGACATCGAATATGGAGACAATTGCAATGTTACTTATGTTGAAATCTACAACAGAAACAAAAAAGTAACACTTTCTTTTGGGAAAAAATCTTCATCCGGTTCATTCGGAGAGACTACATCAAAACAAACAGAAGCAATTTCTTTGTTTGATGATGCCTCTGTGGAGGATTACTCAATTAATCCAGATGAAGCGGCCGCTCCGTCCAATGATTCAACAAAAGAAAATCCGGGAATGCACAAAATTTCATTTGAATGTTCGCGGAAAGGACAGACTATTGCGGATATTTACGCAAAAGAGGGGCCTAAGTTTTTACAGGGTATTTTAACGTATGCAGCGGCTAATCCGGCTATGCAGGCGGATGCTCCATATGTAAAAGCGTTTCTGGAAACAGTAGCCTAAAAAATTTGTACCCGGGGATTTTTCTCCGGGTACAGTTAGGAGGTCAATATGAAAAAATTTAGTAAGGACGATTATCAATATTGGCTTAATGCTGATTTTTACCGTTTGGTAATGGAAGATAGTCGTTTTGATAAAGAAATAACAGATGATGCTTTTTGGAATGATTTTACAAAAAAATGTATCGTCTTTTCAGAAAAATATCGTCATTTTGGTGGCAGATACTCTGTTAAGTGGGCGTTAGCCGTTATTGAATGCCGTAAAGCAATGGCAGAAGAAAACAAAAAGCCGCTGCAAAAAAGCATTTGTAAACAAATGCTTGCTGAATTTTATATTATTCAAGAAAGATTTAACGAGATTTATAATTGTGATAAATTTTGGGCTCGTTTTACCAAAACAATGGTAGATTTTGGCGAAAAATACTCAAAATACACTGAAAAGTTGTCTGTTAAATTATCTATGGCGTACATTGATGGCAAGCAAGAAGAATTAAAATACTTGCAACGCTTAGCAGAAGCGTGTGACAAAAAATATGCAGTATAAAGGAGAAATATCATGGAGATTTCAAAAATGACAAAGAAGAAAAGAAAAGAGTTTTATGCAAAGAATCGCGTGACTTTCGGCATGAATACCGGAACAATTACGCACAAAGGGTATAAAGATACTCTTCGAAGAGAAAACAAAATGATTTGCAGAAATTACTTAAAGGAGGCTTAATATGGGAAAAGAATTGGACAAAGCGGCGCGTTTAATACAAACCGCAATTCAAACAAATACGCCGGTCTTTGTATTTGATGTTGAAACAGAAGGGTTAGACCCAGTAAAGCATCATATTATCCAGTTGTCGGCATTAAAAATCGACCCGGAAACATTTGAGGTGTTAGATAAAATCAATGTATTCATTAATCCTTGTCGCCCATTGAGCGATAAGGTAAAAGAGATAACCGGTTATACCGATGAATTTCTGGCTACTTGTCCTTTAGAAGTCGAAGTCTTTCCGGAAATTTATAATTTCTTAGGAGAAGCACCTCTTTTAATTGGACATTGTATTGATTTTGATGTAAATATGTTAGATGCCTTGTATACGAGGCAGGGGCGTTTTCTTTTTTGTGAAAGCATTAATACTTGTCAAATGGCGAGAGAACTTTTGAAAAAGAAGAAAGATGTTCCATCACATAAATTACCTGATGTAGCCGCTTATTATGGTGCTGATATTGGTTTGACGTTTCATAAAGCAAATGATGATATTATTGCTACTTTGCGTATTTTCCAGGCAATGTATGACCCAGATGCTTATTTAAGACCAAAGAAAAAATTGAACATTAATTCGATTTGGTATCATGATGGTTTTCAGGGTCATGCAAGAATTTACATTAATACAGACGCCGGAAGTCTATTTTATGACAATTTGGATAAGAATTACGGTAGTAAAGATTTTTCATTGGACGATATCGACATGGAAGATTTAGAGGAAAAAGCTATCCGGAAATGGTCTGCATCCAATATTGATGACCTTTTTCAGAAAGTTCGGGCATGGCATTGGAAGAAAATGCAGGAAGCTATTGGACGACAAAAAGAATTTGCTAATGAAAAAGAGGCAATGGAGGCTGCCGCTAAGGAAAATAAACGTCATTATAATACGTCTATTCAGTTAGCCGATGGCGTCTATATTGTAACTTTGGAAAAGTTCTTAAAATCTAAAGCCGGCTCAAATTCAATTTTATATTGATTAGAAAAGCTCGCATTATGCGGGCTTTTTTGTTATATATCAATTTTTATTAATGTGTATAACAGACATATTATTAATGAGACTATTTACAAATTGGAGAAAGGAGAAATTTAATATGAGATTAACAGAAAGAAAGAGAAATTCAGATGGAACCGGAGTAGCAAAACAAAATCTTATAAAAGATAATGGATGTTTTACTCGTTTTACTGATGAAGTACTCACAAAGCTTGCAGAGTATGAAGATTTAGAAGAACGAGGCCGGCTTGTGAAGTTGTCTTGTGATTTTCCTTGTAAAATTGGAGATATTGTATATCGCACTAATACAGGCGCGAAAGAACCAATTATTGCAATGAAAATTACGCAAGTACTTATTAAACAGTTGAAAGATAGAACTGTTATAACTTTTAATACAAAAAATGATAACGACAACGGAGAAAACTGCTACACTTTGGAAGATGTAGGTGTTAAAGTTTTTCTCACAAAAGAAGAAGCCGAATTAAAACTGGCAGAATTGAGAGGTGTTGAATGAGTGCAGGAATGAATTTGGAAGAAGCAAAAATTGTAGCAAATAAAATGACATACGCAGATGCGGTTCGTAATGCCATGAGTTCAAAATGCGTTCCATGCAGGAAGGCAACGAATTGCTCTTATGTTTTTACTGACCCAAAAGGTGAATTAACAGAAGAATTAGCTATAACAGCAAATGGAGGTGGAGAAGAATGAAAGTAATAATTGACATACCTAAAGATTTCACAGGAGATTATATTGCTGACAAATTCAAAGATTTCTTTTCAAGAGTTATTGCAGATATTGATTACGAGGGTATGTGTGGTAGATACGAGGAAGAAATTGATGAAATGTTTTTAAAAGCATTTGATGATAGTGAAGAAAAGATTTCTTGCAACTGCCAGCATAACAGCAGTCCAAGAGATAATAAGCCTTGTCGTAGATGTGATAGCAGACAGACTAACGCAGACAGAATTAGAAGTATGTCGGATGAAGAGTTGGCGAAGTTTATACAGAAAATAAAAACTACTTGCTTTGTAGATTTTATAGGATATGCAAATAAAGACTGTGAGCAAGATAAAATTTCTTGTAAAGATTGTCAAGCAAAAGCACCAACAATACTTGAATGGCTTCAATCAGAAGCAGAATAGGAGGTAATTATGGATGGTTTAATTATTAAAAAGAAATGGTTAGACCTTATTGTTAATGATAAAAAGACCATTGAAATAAGAGGAAGTGACACCAAAAAACAAGGAGAGAAAATATACCTTCTTGAAAGTGGAACTCACAAAATTGTTGCAACTGCTGTAATTAGTTCTACATATCCTATATCATGTTCTGATTGGTCAGAAGAAAGAGAAGAACATTGTGTTGATATTTCTTACTCAGACCTAAAAAAAAGATACAAAACACCATATGCATGGGTATTATCTGATGTAATGCCTATTAAAGACATATGGTACTACAAGCATCCACAAGGTGCAGTGATTTGGGTAAAAAATGTAGAAGTTGTAAATAAAAATTAGATATGATTATTAGTAGAAAAGGAGAGAGATGAAATGAAAAAAATTTTTGAAAAATGGTATGTTTTATTTATGTTATTGAGAATAGCACGGCATAATAAAATCAGAATGAAATTTGAGAAAAAGTATGATAATCCTTTTGGTGGTTATGGAGAATCTCTTGAAGATATGACATTAGAAAAATGTTATGAAAGGGATAATAGGCTTTATAAAAAATCAAAAGAATTAAAAGAATATGAAGTCGCATCAAAACCTCAAAGAGATGATTTTGGATTATATGCATATGTAGACCAGCATTGTGGTTATTGTGAGGATGATTATTACGGAACAATATACACAAAAACACTACTTAAAAATAGATGGTTAGAAAGAAGTTATCAATGCTAAGTTGATAATCAAAAGTGGAATAGGAGGAAATATGAGCGATAGTTATTGGAATTATGAAGATGACAAGAATATCATCTGTCCTTATTGTGGCGAAGAATACGAGCCGTCTTACGAAGAAACATGCATAGGCGGTGAACGTGTTAATTGCTATACCGAAGATACCAACACATACACTTGTGATAATTGTGGCAAGAAATTTACAATGTATGGTTATCGAACCGGGTGGAGATATTTCACTACAACGATTGACGGAGAAGCAACAGAGGAAGAAATTGAAGATTTGCGAGATTAAGGAGAGAGAGAATATGGAAGATAGATATTTGTTCAAAGGTAAAGAAAAAGATAGTGGAAAATGGTTAGAATGGAATGCAATAGCAGATAAGCCTATAAAATGTGATTTTGCATCTGGTATGTTTGTAGAAAGTGAGGACTAGTTATGGTCCAATATTGTAGGTACTGCAACAATCTTGTAACAGGAAATGGTATTTATTGCACAGAAAAAAATAAAATCATAGCAGAAAGCACGGCGAAAACCATAAATAATTGTAAATTATTCATTTTTAATCGCATGGATGCTTTTTATGAAAATATGGATGGTTATAAACCTCAAAAGCCATCCAAACTTTCAGGTGATGATTGCGTTGGACAAATGAAATTCAATTTAAACATAGAAGAAAGGAGAAAAAATGACAATATTAAAGTTGAGGAAGCATATTGATATAGAAAAATCTATCGGAAATATTAAGATAGATACAATTCATATGTGTAACCCTGCCAAAAAGAAGCATAAAAATTGGACGGAACTTCATTTATGGTATGACAGAAATTGTGAAAATTGTCCTTTTGGATGGGAATATGTAAGTTACGAAGGAGAATGCGGAGATTGTGGATGCAAAATGAGTAAGGATGGAGATTTTTCTGCACCTATTTGTATATGCAGTCTTCCTAAATTTATTAAGCAGATAATTATTAAACGAAAGGTGTGAAATTATGATGCAAAGAGAATTATCAAAGATTTTAAGAAATCACAAACATTGGTTAAGTGAAGATTGTAAAGACTGGGAAAATATGAGGGCTCGCTTGCGCGAGGCTGACTTATCCGGGATAGATTTACGAGGGGTCGATTTACGTGAAGCTGATTTGCGTGGAGCTAATTTATCTGGTGCTAACTTATTCAAAGCTAATTTGTTTAGAGCGGACTTACGTAATGCCAACTTATCTAAGGCTAATTTACGCGCAGCTTGTTTATACATGGCTAATTTGTTTGAAGCTGACTTACGTGAGGCTGACTTATCTGGAGCTGATTTATGCAGAGCTTGTTTTCCCCTCGCTAACTTATCTGGAGCTAACTTATGTGGAGCTGATTTATTCAAAGCTGATTTGTTTGAAGCTGATTTACGTGGAGCTAATTTATGCACAACTAATTTATACAAGGTTGACTTAAGCGGGACTGATTTACGCGAGGTTGATTTATATAACGCCGATTTATGTGAAGTTGATTTATTTAATGCTAAGTTATTTACTGCTGATAATATACCATTTTTCCCTTATGCTTGTCCTGACTTTGGAATGTTTATTGGGTATAAGACAGCGCATGGATATATTGTGGAACTTGAAATCCCAGAAGATGCAAAACGTGTATCTGCTACTACCAGAAAATGCCGATGTAATAAAGCAAAAGTATTAAGAATACTTAATCGAGACAGAACTGTAGCAGATATAACAGAAGTCCGTAGTGATTATGATTCATCATTTGTTTATAAAGTTGGAGAAATTGTTTCTGTTGATAATTTTAATGAAGATAGATGGGATGAATATAGCACAGGCATTCACTTTTTCATTAATTTTCAAGAGGCTGTAAACAATGATAAATAAGGAGGAATATTTATGAAACAAGTAAAGTTTAAGGATATTGAGAACAATGAGGTTCATGGAGGAATTTTAACAGATGATGGCGATGTTATTTGCGGCTGCTGTGGCGGATTAATTCCGGCAGACGAATTAACAGAAGAGTATGGTCATGTTATTTTAGAAGAGTTTTCCGAATGGGTATCTCTTGATGAAACAATTTTAAATTAATCTCATATTTACACCCCTTGCAATTTCGCAGGGGGTTTTTCTTATAATACGGAAATTATTTTAAATGAAAACAGACATATTAATATTAGAAAGAAAATAATTCTTAGGAGGTTTTATTATGAAAACAAAAAAGAAATTTATCGCAGGGCTATTGACACTTGCCTTATTATTTACTATGATACCATCTAGCCGCATTTTTGCAGAAGATGAAGCAAATGTAAACATTTGGTTTTCCAATGAGTGTTTTGGCGGTTATTATCCTTTTGCTAAAACAGGACAGGATGTTTATATTAACGCTGCGATTGATGCCGGGTCTGATTACAAAGTAACTATGCAAGTTACAAAAGATAATTCTTCAATTCTTTTTAAGAATTTGAGTCAGACTAAAAATGTATCAGAAAAAGTTACACTACGAGAATCTGGCACGTATTCGGCGACCATTTGTATTATTAGAAATAATGTAACAATTTTACAGCGTAATGCATCCATTGAAGTTATGGATGCTATTCCGGAAATTAGCGAGCAGCCTAAAAGTTTACAGACTAAAGCTTATCAGGCGATATCCTTTTCTTGCATGGCTAAATCTAAAACCGCTACCTATCAATGGTATGTTTCAGATAGTTTATATAAGGAAGGAACAGAAATCTCCGGAGCATCCACGAATATATTGTTATTAACAGCTGAAAATGTTACTAGTGCAATTAACGGAAAGTATTATTATTGCATTGTTACAGATAATAAAGCTAGCGTTTTAAGCAATTATGCATTATTGTCTGTAGAGGGAGACACATCAAAAATGGCTACGCCTGCGTCAACTACAAAGCCAAGCCCTACCGCCAACTCAGGAACAACGATTAAAAAAATCGCTTTAACAGTTTCTTATGATGCGAAACAAGTAATATTAAAATGGCAGGGAAAAGGCCGCGTATATCGCGCCAACATAAAAAAAGGAAGTTATAAGTATATCGGAACCGGAACCGGGAAATATAAAGACAAGAAAATAAGAGTAAATAAGAGATATTATTATTTTATATCCGGAACCAATTTTGTAACTAATGTAAAAAGTGTTAAAACTAAGCCAAACCCAGTTTTAAAAAAGTTTCGAGTAACTAAAAAAGGCAGAAAAGCAAATCTTGTCTGGAAAATAAGTAAAACAAATCAGGCAAAAGTGTCGATATATATTAAAACAGGAAAGCATTTTAAAAAATTAGGAACGGTATCTGCTTCAAAATATCCATGCCGGTTAAGTATTCCAAAAGGATATAAGGTATGGGTTAAAATAAAAGCATATAATGTAATTGCTAAAAAGAAATATTATAGTAAGTATTCCAAAGCAGTAAAACTTAACTTTTAATGGGAGGACTACCTCCCGAAAGGAGGTCTTAGTATGAAAAACGTAATTACATTAAAAGACAGCAAAGTGATTTTGCATAATTTTGAAGGAATAGAAAAGAATATATCTTTGCGGATATATCCGACCAATCAATTTACACTGAGTCTTAGTTATAAAGATTCCTCATGTATTACTGTTCAATATGCCATCAAAGATGGCTGTATTGAAAACCAAGCACTATATAATTTTTTTCAAAACATTGGACAAGGAAAACCGCTTACTTTTGTATGTTTAAGTGGAAATTTCTACTTATTAGAATACAAACCTACACCATTAATGATACAAAAATTTTTGAAAGAAATATAAGAAAGGCCCCTTTCGGGGGTCTTTTTTTAAGAAATCAAGCAAACAGACATATTAAAAATATCAAAAATAAAGAAAGGATGATAGTAATGCCGCAAAAAATATTATGGTTTAGCCGGCACGAAATGAGCCCGGAATAAAAAGCTGCCTTAGGTAACGATGTAGATATTATGCAAATTAATCAAACAATTAACCATGCATCGGAATTATCGGACGAGATAAAAAAAGCAGATGTAATTGCAATTGTTGCTCCTATTGGGCTGCAAAAAGAATTTTTGAATCTTGCAGATGGGAAGCCGGTTATTATGGCAAAAAATCAAAGAGTTTTTGAGCCTCAGCCGGATGGTGAAGACAAAGTGCGTTTTCGGTTTGACGGTTGGGAACAGCTTAAGAAAATCGAGGTTGTAAAGGAGCCGTATAATCCAAACAAAGAGATTGAGCAGGAAGAACGCAAAAGTTTAGACGAATTACTTGAAGATGTAAGAGACACCAATTATCCGCCCGATGATTTTATGAACGAGCCGATTGAACCCAATGATTTAGAATGCTAATAATTTCCCCGTCAAAAGGCGGGGATTTTTTTTGTTTGATTTTTTAATTTCAAACAGACATATTAAAAGTGTAAGAAATATCGCGGGATAGAGTAGTGGCTACTCATCGGGCTCATGTCCCGATATACGCAGGTTCGAGTCCTGCTCCCGCAATTCTCTATAAAAATAGAGGAATTAAATTTGAAAGGAGTTATTTTATGGAATGTTATGAAGATGTAGTAATATTGCAAGGGGCAATTATTAGCAAAAGAGTAAATGAAGAAAAAAAGATGGGGGCAATCGTAGTGAATACGACTTCGTCCAGCGACCGAACAAAACACAATTGTCCAAGATTGGTTAGCTTTGATTTAGCGCAGATTGCAGATTTTGAAGTCGGTGATTTTGTATGTGTTAAAGCAGAGGTACAAAGTTATCTTGGAGCTCCGGCCGAAGAAGGCGGCAGACGTCCAAGGCGTCAGTCTTTAGTAATTAAAGAAATTACAAAAGCGAAAACTCGTGTCGAACAGGAGTATGGAGTAGAATCTACCGGTTTATTTCTTAAGAAAAACGAAGCAAAATTAGCTGGCAATGTACAGCGTATTACCCCGCGTGATGGTGGACTGTGGTATATTACATTACGAGTTGTAACTAACGGTCGTATGAATATTTTACTGGTTAAAGTTTATGAGAATGACCGTAATCGGAATTTGTTACAGGCGTTACTCCCGGGGCAAAATGTTTGCTTGGTTGGTATGGTTCAGACTAAGTTTAAGCAGCGGGAAGATTCTCAGCGAACATATTTTCAGGATATTATCGCTTTGGATATTTCAACAGTAGCATAAGCAAAGATAAGGGGCTATGTCCCCTTTCTTTTTTTTCTCATAATATGGTTTTGGTTTTTTGCAAAAACAGACATATTAGTAATATAACAAGCAAATATGAATTTGTTATTGTATAACAGACATATTATAAATATCCCCATTATAAAGGGGCAGGAAAGGAGTTACGTATGATTAATACAATCAATTTTAAAACAAAAACAATTTTATCTGAACGTAATAACCCAGTTCGAGGTGATGTATGGAATATTGGCCTTGATATCGGATATTCGTCAGTAAAAGGATTTAGTCCAAATGCCGTATCATGCTTTCCGGCTTTTGCTAAAAAAGCAAGTGATACGCCCTCTATGGCAGCACCAAAACCTACTGATATTCAGTATCGTAATGATATTACCGGAGAGATTTGGGATGTAGGAGAAAATGCACAGAATCGAGCGACAGCTAACGATAGTGAGGTTAGTTTGTTTACCAAAGTTCGCTTCTTCTCGGAAATGTTCCGGGTAATTTCAGAAGTAGGAATGGCTTTTGGAATGTTGAAAAACAAATATGGCTCTCCGGAAGGAAAAGAAATTTTCTTGCAGACCGGTTTGCCTCCGGAACATATTGATTCGTTAGGCGATGATTTAAGAGAAGCTTTATCGGGAACTCATAAATTCTCTATTAAAATCGGAAATAAAAATTGGATTTTCTTTGATTTTGAACTGAGCATGGACCATATCTACAAAGTCATTGGACAGCCGATGGGAACATTGATTTCTGTAGCCACAGGAAGTAATGGACGACCAGTTGCAGAAGCGGCAAGATATTTTTCGAAAAATGTCTTAATTATTGATGCCGGTTTTGGAACATTGGACGTGTATAATCTTAATAAAGGAAATATTGCATCTACGCCGGAAACAATTGATGATATGGGCATGAAGCAGGTATTTAAAGAAACAATTGCGTCTATTAAAGAGAAATTCAAAAAAGATATTTCGATTTTGGAAATGCAGACTGTTTTAGAAACCGGCAAAATTTCGGTGTTTGAAAGAAAAGAAAGACGTTCTACGTCAAAAAATATTGCAGATATTTTAGAGGCAAGCAATAAAAAGGTATGCGAAGAGGCCCTTGCTCATATTTGCAACTCTTACAATGATTTAATTGACCATGATTATCTCATTATAACCGGCGGTACTTGTTCAGCATGGTCTTCCATTATCCGAGAATTTTTCTCCGGAATGGAAACACTGACAATTTTATCCGGAGCACAGAATGATAATCTGTCTGCAGTGTTCTCAAACGTAAGAGGATATTATATGTATGCCTTAAATAAGAAATAGGAGGTGATAATTATGGTAATAATAAACATTATTGATGAAGAAAAAGAACATTTGAAACGCGAAAACAAGCAATTAAAATATGAACTTCTTAAAGTGAGAGATGAAAATGAATTTTTGCAGCGTGCTTTTCGAATGGTAATTGGACAAGAGCCAAAAAAAAATCATGATGAAGCTATCATTCCAGATATTGATGGGCGGTGATTTTTATGAAAATAAAAGTACGTTTGTACTCTAAGATGGATAAGGATTTGATGGCATTATACAAACATCCTCAGTTTTCTTTAGTAAAAGCATTTGCAAAAGCGATTGAAATGTCTGCGAAAGCAGATTATCATTACATAAAACTTCCGGAGCAAATCTTTGTTCCGGAGGCTTATCCAAAGAAAATTGAATTAGATGTTAATATTGATGACTCTCAGCAAGATGTAATTGCATGGTGGAAAGCGATTCCGCCATATCCAAAGGGGTCACGAAATGATACCCTTAAACAAATGCTGCGTGGGTATTTATCCGGCCCGGTACTTATGACATTTGCTAAAAAAACAGGCATAGAGTATTTTAACTCAAAAGAAAAAAGCCTAATTAGTTGTGAAAAAAATGCAAAAGAAATTAGGCAGAAATACGATGCTGGCATGGAGAAAATCAAAAAAATATTAGACCAAAATGGTCAAACTCCGGAAGAATTACTTGCTCTAATTACAGAGAATAATAAAACCGAAGAAAAAAATGAATTACAGCAAAACGAAAACACAAGGGAAAACGTCCCTCAAAAAGATGTAATTCCTGAGCCGGTTATACCGAAAACGAACGTCCCCGCAAAAGAAGTAGATGAACCGCAGGAAGATGCATCTTCTGACTTTGATTTAATGGGCGCAATAGGAAATTTATTATAAAAGGAGGATTTATTTATGGAATATAACAAAGAAGAACTTTTTAATACTAAAATCAAACCATTAAGGGATGAATTTATGCGAGAGTGTGCACTAGCACAAATCCCTAGTTTTGTAACAAGTGCTATAAAGGACGAAGACGGAAAAACAACATACGATTCGGATATGGTATCAGCACTTACAAACGACATTACTCTCAGCGATGACAAAATCACAAAAATGGCAAATGTGCTTAATGATTTTGATGTAGTAGAAACGAATAAAACAATTGAATTTGATATGTAATTGTTACTATATGCCTATGATTGAAAGCCCCTTATTTGGGGCTTTTTTGTTATAATATAGTTTTTGTTTGCCTCTCAAACAGACATATTAATTATATAAGTTATAGAAAGAGAGGTAGTTTAATATGTTAATTAAATCAGGCGCAATGCCTTTATATAATAGAATCGTTAGTACATGGGACCCGAAGGAGTTAAAATTTACTTTTGAGTGGATTGGACGAATGGAATTAGAAATTGAAAATGGGAATTCGGTTGCTGCTATTGCAAAAGATACATTAGTAGAAACAGCCGGAGAAAGCGACATACGATATAATCTTGACGAGCTCGTGCATACCGTAAGAGGCATTTGGAAGTACGGAGAAGAACTCTATGAGTGGAAAACAAAAAAGGTAACAGCAAAAAAGAAGGGAAATAAAATTCCTCAAATTTATTTATCAAAACATGCAAGAAAACGAATGCATGAAAGATGCGGTTTTAATCGCAAAGCACAAGATAAAATGGCTGTTGTAGCCTATCAGAAAGGCTTAAAAACGGAAGACACAAAGGGCGTGACCCGAAGTTATCTTTCAAAAGTATTACATAATACAGAAGAAGATGAAGCAATGGTCCGTCTTTACGGTGATAAAGTGTATGTGTACAAAATGGCGGATAACGGCATTGTTCTAATTACCGTAATGCAGATTCCAAGATTATACATCAAATGTATAAAAGAAGAATGTCTTATCTAATTTTACAGAATCCTACAACCACAGTGTTGTGGGATTTTTTTCTTTCAAACAGACATATTAAAAGTAGAAAGGAGAGTATTATGCAATTAGTTGAAAATCGTTTTGAAATTGAAAATGGAATTGTAAAAGACCAATATTCCGATATGGACTTTGATATTATTGAAGTTCCGAATAAGTACATGGACGCTCAATTTATTCCCGGATTTATTCCGGTATACGCCACCTATCAAAAAGATGATGCCACCTATGGAATTATTCAAAAGCAAGAATTGGTTCCTTATATGGCAGTTATGGATGAAAAACAAATCAAAAGAAACTTCCTTCCTTTGTTATTGGGACTAAAATGGCTGCAAGAGCAGGATAGGATTTTTGGAAATTTGACTCCGGATAAGATTTATCAAATAGAAAACGGATATGCATTAAAGGATTTTGGTGCGGGAAAGCATTATGAAGAAAAAACACCATATACGCCCTATGAATATTACGCATACCACGGATGCGGAAATAAGGCATCGGATGTATATTCTGTTTGTGCCATTATGTATGAAGCGTTAACCGGAATTTTCTTACCTAATGCAGACGAAAGATTAGATGTAGATATGTTAGAACCACTAGCAGCATTTGGAGTATCTTCACCATTTTGCGATACTATTGAAAAAGGGTTGTCCATATTGGATTGTGACCGGTATCAAAGCATCGAAGAATTGATTAACTGTATCTATACGGAAGATGAAATCAACGCCTGTATTAACGACTGGGCAATTTTCGTTCGTCCAATAAAGAATAATCTTTCTGATGTGAAAGATAAGATTGCTCGTGAAAAAAGAATTATCGAGGAGGAAGAAAAAGAGGAAAAAATTACCTCACCTCAAACAATTGACCCATCTAAAAAGAAAAAAACAATCATGATGTTTGCGGGCATATGCGCTGTTATTATTATTGTAGTTGTACTTAATGCAACCGTATTTAACAAGACCCAGCCAGAAGAGATACGTGAGATAAAAATGTCGCCTATGCCAATTAGTGCATCAGGAAGCGCAGTAAGTGGCAGTGCTGTAACTGGAACAAGTGTTACAATAACTCCAACAGTGTCCCCTACTGCAGCACCTACAGCCATTCCAACTATAAAACCGGAACCAAGTAACACTCCGGAAATAACGGCAACAATTAAACCAACCAAAAAACCAACACCAAGGCCAACGTCAAAGCCTACTAAGAAACCGAAGAAAAAGAAAAAAACGCCAAAAGTTACTCCAATAGTAATAAAGACTCCGAAGCCACGGCGCACTTCCAGACCGGTTGTTAAGCCGAAACCTAAAATTAAAATTGATAAAAATATATCAATTGAATAAAAAATGGCTGACGCACCAGCCAGCCATTGAACACATGTTCATATATATACATTATAACAAGTGTGGGGGATTTTGTCAACACCCACCATGTTGTTAGAAAGAGAGGTATTTTTATGGCAATACATAACCAAGTTTTTTTATACGGGCAAATTACTCAATTGCCCCGTATTATCAAAGACGAACAAGGAAATTACGTACAGGGAAGTGGTAAATTAACAATCGTTTCCGGAAAGCGTAGCGTAAATATTGACGGAACACATTCCAAACACGCTAAAATCGAATACGGAGAACTTCCGGTAGCTACCGGAAATCCAGAATTAGTAGAAATAATGGACAATATCAAAATTGGAGATATTGTATTTATCAAAGGTAATATCATTACGCGAAATGTGAAAAAAATAAAGAAATGTCCATCCTGCGGAGCCCCGTATGAAAAATTAGGTGTAATTACCTTTATTAATCCGATTCACTTATCTATCGAAAAAACCGGATTATCATTGGACGAGGGAGAGACGCTCTTAAAGAATTACGGAGAGGTATCAAACGTTGCTACCATATTGGGGACAATTTGTAAAGCTCCTGAAGTAACCGTCCAAACGAAAAAGAATATGATTGTTAAATTTCCACTGGCCATTGACCGTAAATATTTTATCGCGGACGACAATCCGGAAACAAGAACAGATTATCCGGTTGTACATGTTCATGGGAAAGAAGCGGGAGAAGATATATTGAAAAGGTATCAGCCGGGAGCAGAGGTCTTTTTAGATGGCTGCGTTCAATATCGAAAATACAAGCATCAGCAGTATCCTTGTCAAAATCCAGAATGTCAGGAATTTGTACCGTGGGATGATTGGACATTAGATATTGTCCCATATGCAATTGAGTATATCAGAGGCTGGAAATCAGATAAACAATTGGAAGAAGAAGCATACGAAAAAGCCGGAATTCATCCACTGCCATCTGCCGCTGCTTCTGAATAAACAGAAAAGCTCTCGAAAGGGGGCTTTTTCTTATATATAGATTTTTTGTAATAGATAAACAGACATATTAATTATATATAACAAAAAATAAGGAGAACACAAAAAGGAGGTAAATTATGAAAATACTTGAATGGAAAAGAAGTTCTTATTATGGCAATACAGTTGAAGAAGTAATGAAGAAAAAAACAGGCTTATCATTAACTGAATTAAACCAAACCATACATCAAAATCTACATCGTGTTGAAGAGATGGCAGAAGCATTGCTTTCAATTAAAGACAATTTGGAAACGGTGTATTTATTGGGCGATTATGACGTGGATGGTATTACATCAAGCCTTTGTATGTCGCTTATTTTTGATGCATTAGGATTGATTTATGAAGTATACATCCCTCGCCGAATGACGGATGGCTATGGCGTTTCAAAAAATTCTTTGAAAAAGGCTGCTGCCTATGATGTAATTATAACGGTTGATAACGGAATTACAGCAAAAGAATTACTGGATAAGACCGGAAAAGAAGTATACGTTATTGACCATCATCAAGCACGAGAAGACGGCGCTTTACCAAATGCAAAAATTATTTTAGACCCGGAAGTAACGATGGATGATGATTTTATCCATTATTGCGGAGTTGGCTTGGTATACAAAATTGCTGAATCTTTGTATCAGAAAAAGGTGTTGTCTAATGCAGTGATGCGAAAAATTGCATTTTTATGTATGCTTGGCACAATAGCAGATGTGATGCCACTCATTAACGAAAATAGAACATTTGTTAGAAATGGTTTACTGTTATTGCAGCAAGGAATGTTTTCAGAATTAGCAGAAAAAACAAAACTTTCACCTTATGCAACCGCTACAGATATTGCATTTGGTGTAGCCCCAATTATCAATGCCTGTGGGCGATTGTATGACGCCGGTGGGCAAAAAATATACGATGAATTATATCGTTATATTACAAAAGATAACGCAGATATGTTGGATTACTTCATTGCTATCAATGAAAAACGAAAGAAGATGCAAAATGCATTTTTTGATGAGGCATGGAAGAAGTTTGAGACAATGTCAGCTATGTACCCAAATGTTATTCTGCTCCCGAATTGTCCGGAAGGGCTTGTCGGTATTATGGCCGGGAAGATTCAGGAGCGAACCAAAAAGACCACAATTGTGTTTACCAAAACGGCAAAAGGAACATTAAAGGGTTCCGCCAGAGGGGATGATTTTATGAATGTCAAAGAATTTTTAGACAAACACAAAGATTTATTTCTTGGATATGGCGGACACAAAAGCGCCGCCGGAATGTCAATGACTGAAAATTCTTTTCATGAATTTCTTTCTTTCGCTCAAAGTAATGCCGAAAATGCTCCAGAATGCTTTGAATTATATGATATGGATTGTCCTTTTTCTAAATTGGGAAGTATTATACTGTCGTACATGGAGTATGAACCATATGGAGAAGGCTGCCGAAAGCCGATTATTCGTACAGTAATTGAAGGAGCAGCTTATGACGGGAAATGGTATCGAACCATGAGCGAAGACCGAAGCTTCCAATTATACACAAAAGATGGTATTGAGGTTTTAGGCTTCAATTTAGCGCAAAAATACAAAGAGTATGGAACTCCTAAAAAAATTGAAGCGTTAGGCACATTAAGCGAAAGTAGTTTTCGCGGAAAATCGCAGACGGTTTTCGAATTGATTGACTTTCGACCTATTTGATGATTTTTGTTATAATATGGTTTTCGTTTCCTTCTCAAACAGACATATTATATATATAAGTTGATTACAATATCAGTTTATTATATAATATGTAAAGGAGACGATGTTATGAAAAAGTTTAATTGGAAACAGATTGGAAAAGGAAGCCTGCCAATTATTTTGGCGATAGTATTTGCATTTGCTTTGATATATTTTGTTCGCCCACTTCAGGTTGCGGGAGAGAGTATGGAACCTACTTTCCGGGATGGACAATGGTTAGCCGCGAGTCGTGCGTTAAAAGGAACTGCTAAAAAAGGTGATATTATCACCGCAAAAGTAAATCCGACAAAAGAAACTCCGGTTAATAAGCTTATCAACGGAAAACTAAGCATTATAAAGCGAATCATCGGAGCTCCCGGCGATACAGTAGATATCAAGAACAATGCAGTTTATGTAAATGGCAAAAAGATTGATGAGCCATATTTGAATGAGCCAATGAAGACACCAAATTACAGTTGCAAATTAAAAGCAGATGAATGGTTTATAATGGGAGATAATCGGAATCATTCATTAGACAGCCGTAAGATTGGACCGATTCGAACGGAAGAAATAAGTTTCATAATATTAAATGGTTAAAGAGAGAAATTAATTTTCTCTCTTTTTCTTATATATGGAATAGAAATTTTTCTCGCAACAGACATATTAAAAGTAGTAATATTTTTAGAAAGTGAGGAAAATTTATGAAAAAAGGACTAGTTATTGCTGAAAAATCATCATTGTTAAAGCAAATTATGGATGCATATAACCATCACAAAAGCGAATTTGCTTTTGAATTGGATGGTATCGCTCAAAGCGGGCATCTTTTAGGGTTAAAATTACCCAGCGAAATTGACGAAGATATGAAAGGATGGGAAATGTCTAAATATCCATGGCGTCCGGAAACATGGGAATATAAAGTTGCAGAGAAAAAGAACCACAATCCTAAATTCAAGACGGCTACTCAGATTTTTTATGATATAAAAAAGGCCATTAAGTCCGGCAAATATGATTTTATTATACACGCCGGCGACCCCGACCAGGAAGGAGAGCTCTTAGTTCGCGAAACTCTAAATGAGATTGGTAATTCATTACCGGTTATGAGAATATGGGTTAATGCTTCTACGGAAAACGAGTTTGTCAACGCTTTAAAAAACATGAAATCAGATAATGACCCATTTTATGAAAGAATTTATCAAGCCGGTCTCGCAAGAAGCCATTGTGATTACTTAGTTGGTATGAACCTATCCCCTGTTGTATCCCTCAAAACGGATGAGACGGTAAATATTGGACGACTAAAAACATTTATCATTGATTTAGTAGCGGCTCAGGAAGAAAAGGTTAAAAACTGGAAACCACAAAGTCATTATGGAATTGCCGCTCACTGCCAATACAACTCTATGGACTTTATTAGCGAACATACAACTGTTTTTGAAACTGAGCAGGAAGCAAAAGATATTATAAAATTATTACAAAATACTGCTACCGTAACATCGGTAGAAACAAAGACCGTAAAAAAGAGTGCCCCAAGCCTGTTTGAGTTATCCTCCTTGCAGGTCGCAGCCAACAAAAAATATGGCTATTCGTCCAATGATGTACTAGGTATCTGCCAAATGCTATACGAAAAAAGAATATTATCATATCCTCGAACTTCTTGTAAGTTTTTAAATGATGAAGCTGATTTTGAAATTTTATTACAATCAGCATGTGTCTTTGAGGATTTGAAAAAATTTGTTAGTCAAATTACAAAAGAAGATATTGAATCTGTAAAAAAGAACAAACAGTATGTCGATAATGCCGCCGTAGCAGACGAAGGACATCTTGCCTTAACGCCAACAACACAAAAAGCTAGCATAGCAAATTTATCGGAGCCAGAAAAACAAATTTTGTATATGGTTTTCGCCCAATATGTTGCAATTTTCTTAAAGCCGATGGTACAAAGAAAAACAAAAATTATATCAAATAACAATGGATATGATTTTGTGGCTAATGGCAAAGTTTTAGTAGACCCCGGCTTTACAGAGCTATTGACAATGAAATTTAACACAATTGAATTACCTACCGTAAATAAAGGTGATATTTTAACGATTACTAAAATGGAAACCGTTGAAAAAGTTGCGACTCCACCAGTTTTATATACAGATGGTACTTTGATTGCTGTATTAACTTCGCCTATTAAATTATTTCAAGATGCAACTGCTAAGACTTTAGGAAAAACACTTAAAGTTCAGATTGGACGGCCATCAACAAGAGGCGCAACAATTGATACATTAATTCAACTTGGCTATTTAGAAATAAAAAAAGGGAAAGGAAAAGTAAATTATCTCATTACCACAGAAAAAGGTAAGAGAAGCGCAAAAAATATGACCGGCAGCATTCTTTGCGATGCTGAAACCACTCTGCATTGGGAAGAACAGTTGGATTATATTCGAAAAGGGACGCTTTCCCCAGAAGCGTTTGAAGATGAGATTTGGAATTTCATTTGTCAGGAGACCGACCGATTAAAAAATGTTTCCATGATAAAAGCCCCGGTGGGGCAAAATTCATCGGGCGAAAAAAAACTTGGCGTCTGTCCTAAATGTGGTTCGGATTTCGTTGTCGGAAAATTTGGTCCATATTGCAAAGGGCAGTGCGGGTTAACCATTAAACAATATCGCGGAAAGAAAATGACACAAAGCCAAATTACTAAGCTTTTGGATGGCAAAAGCGTTATTATAAAAGGATTAAAGTCAAAAGCTGGGAAAGAATATAATATGTCATTGACACCTACTGGTCAATTTGATTCCTTTAGTTATAATGGAAAAACATATTATTCTTTGCAATATAAGGAAGGATTTGCAAAATAGTACAAATTCGAGAGGAAACTGTATGTTTCCTCTTTTTTCTTTGTTTGCTTTAGATGGTAATATATGGTAAAATGAAAGGTTATCTATAAATTCTAAAGAAATTATGATATGATATTAAAAAAGAAAAAACGCTCATAATATGATTTTCATTTCAATTCAAAACAGACATATTAATTATAGGGAGTTTTTTTATGTGTGTCCCAAAACAGACATATTAAAATTAAATATAAAAAAGAAAGGAGGAAGCAAATTGATATATTTGCAGAAAGTAGCATACTTCAAAAACAATTTAAAAAGATGCCATTCTGAAAAGTCTGTAAAGCCACCAACTCCACTAACAAAAATTTATAATGACAGCCTTCAAGGCTTAGCCGAGTTGGGATTAGCGCCGGAAGATGGAAAATACATCTTTGATGATGGAACGTCTTATGAAGTTACGGAGTATGCAGCATCTTTAATTAAAAAGATTTTGTCAAAGCGTACCATTTCAAACGACGTAATGGAAACGACCAAAGTTACGGTAAAACCAAGGGAAGAAAAAAAATTACCGCAAACAGAAGAATTGCCGGAAGTTGTTTTGGAAAAAGATGTACCAGATGTAATTCTGCCAATAGTAGAACCACAATGTTCTGAACAGGTAATTATGTTAGCTAAACGAGAATTAAAATTGGTTAACAAGAAAGACCCAACGGACATTAAAGATGTGTCTTTTACGGTAATTCCATTGTCCATAATGGATAATGCGGTTGCAGCAGACATTGCCGTCATATGCTCTACCAACAATACGGTGACGCAATTTGTATCTGAGGTGCGAAAAAAGAGCATTACCGTTTTTGCGGACGGCATCGAATTCGCAATTCGTGGCCAGTTTCAAAATCGGAAATTTAAAGTTTCCATATTCCCATTAGGGAGAGCAAATGCGGACTATACGATTACAGAAAATGCAAAAGATGAATTTGATGAAAACGCATTGCCGGAAATTTATCAGCAATTATACCAAAGAACAATTGGTGAATCTGTATTAACGATTTTGCCGTTGTCCAAAATCAATGCACCAAGTGGACGATGTGGCTGTATTGTTGTGCAGGAAGATGACAGCAATCGTCAAATTCATAGTATGGCAGAAAAAGAAATTTTGTATGTGTTTATCAATAATACGAAATACAGAATTTATGCGGTCTGGAAAGGCAAGGTGTTTGACATTGCTATCGAAAAAGCAGACTGAGACAATCTTTTCAAAATGGCAGCCGGAGATGCAAAGGCTTAAAAGCATTGATGTCTTTAATAAAATGTCTTTGCGTCTTACCGATGCCGAAAGCGTAAAAGAAGCGCTCGATTACATTGAATTGTTACAAAAAACTGACAATTATTTTGTCGAAACACTTAAAAGGAGGAAATTATGAAAGATGTTGTCGCTACTCCAGAAGAGCTGAATTACTGGATTAAACGGATGGACGATTATCATTCAGGCCACAAACAGGAAGTTTGTAATGAAATTTTTGGTCTGTTAGAAAAATACATCCACAGTATAGCCCATACTTTTAAAGGCTTAGAGCATGATGACCTTTTTGCAATTGGGTCCTTAGCTCTTGTTGAACAGTTGGAGAAATATAATCCACGCGAACAAAAAGTTGTTCCTATGACCTATATGAAACGCCATTTATATGGAGCGATGTATAGTGCAGTTGCCGGAGAGTTAGGTTTATCCAAAAACGATACTTCAATCGGGAAACAAATTAATACTGCTGTTACCGAACTCGAAGAAAGGGATATCGAGCCAACAGTATCCAATATTGTTCGTTGGATTAATCGTCCACGAATCACAGAAGAAGTTGTATATAACAACTTAAAAGTAACAAGAAGAGCAAGTAATATCTTGCATTTAGACACGGAGATTGACGAGAAGCAGCATACTGTCGCTGACACACTAGCGGCCCCTCAGTTAAACCCAGAAGATATTTTTCTGGAAAAAGAAAAAATAGATTTGGTTCGAGATGCAATTAATTCTCTTACTGAATTGGAAAGCAAAGTAATATCATTGTGTGAGTTGCAAGAATGCTCGTTAGCCAAAACGGCTGAGTTACTTGGTGTTTCGCCAACTGAGGTAAAAAAAGCGCGAACAAGCGCTATTATCCGCTTACATAATAATTCTAATTTGAATTTTTATGTAAAAAGAGCCGCCGGCGGAGAGAATTTTGATTATTGCGATTGCAATATTAACATTTCTTTTCGTGATACAGACTCAGATGAGGAAGAGACATTTTTGTTTTTGTAATTTGTTATAAGAAAGGGTCTCTTGTTATAAGAGGCCTTTTTTCTTTGCACTAATGAAAACAGACATATTATAAGTATCAATAAAACAAGAAGGAGGTCGATATTATGACAAATTCAACATCATGTAAGGCTAGAAAAAATGCCATTTGTATATTGGCGAATATTGACGCCTTATATAAGGAAGGAGAAATTTCCCTTTTTGAATATCAATCTTATCAGAAATTGTTTAAAGAGGGACTGGAATTGAATGATATTTCTATTTTCAGGACAGAAATCGAAAATCGAATGATGTTTTTGAAAAACACATTCCATTTTAAAACCATTATTAATTTATTATAGGAGGACAAAAAATATGAAGAATTTATTATTGGACAAAATGTCTATGACAGGGGTAGGAATGAAGAGGATGAAAGAAGCAATTGAATTAATTTCCGGAGCCACAGAGTGTATTCCGGTGTCTACAAATTCAGCAATTGAGCATCCCCATGATGGGATTTACTTTATCGAAAATTATGATAAAGAGACTGGGGTGCTATCAGTAATCGCTGGCGCTACCAAGCAGCGCATGAATATTGGGACTTCGAAAAATTCTCTTATTTTCGGAGAAAAATCAGATGATGTAATAAAAGAAGCATTGAGCACCTCTCGCATGTTGCTGTGCTTTTATGGAAGAACATATTTTGTTTCGTCACTCGCCTTTTTGACGCTTGCACAAAGATTGGATATAGGGGCTGATGCACTTCGTCTTACTGTGCCGGAAAGAGATTTTTTTATCGCGCAGATGATGATGAGAAATGCCAGTATTTGGAAGTTGTGCGTAAGGAGTTTGGCGCATGACAAGAAAAAGATGTATAAAGTATTTGCTGTTCATACAGACAAATATGAATACATTTCGCAGGAATTGTTGCTTGAAATCTGCGAGAATTTATGCTCTTCCGATTGCGAAAAGCTTTTTAATGCTCCTGGAAAGGTAAAAAGATATGAAATCACACATGATTTCACGTCAATCATGGTAGAATATCCGGGTGCTGCAAAAGAGGTAGCAGAAACTTATGGATTAAAGGATATGGTTCCTTGTATTCGCATCTCAACTAGCGATACAGGCAAGGCCAGTTTCTTGTTTGAAGCATTATGGAAACACGGCAAGTCCTATTCTGTATGTGACTTATTTTCTTGCCCTCATCGTGGAGAAAATGCAAACCGTGAAACTTTGCTTCCAAAGATTTCGCAGAAATTGTTTCCGGCCTACTCGAAATTGCCGGAAAAATTATTGGAATTAATGAATTACGAAATCATTCCAGCTTGTGGATTTGATACCGGACGCGAAAGCATGATTGCATTTTTGAAAAAAATGCACAAAGAAATTAAATTTACTAAAATGCTTACAAAAAGAACAGAAATCCGCATCCGCGAATTGATTGCTGACAGTTTCGATTATAATACTGCAATTTCGGCTTTTGATATTGCAATGTGTTATCTTGGATTGCCGGAACGTATTGGAGGCTTATCAAAATCAGACATTACTATGTTAGAGAGGCTGTGCGGTAATGTTCCATTTGCTAAAAGTATGGTTTCAGGAAATAAAGAAAAAGAAGAAAAAGATATTTATTTGACTGCTTAATTCTTATGTTGTTTTTTGCAGCATAGGGATAGTAGACATATTAATAATGTCATTAAAAAATAACAAATAAGGAGGAATATAATTATGGCAGAAACAAATGTAAATGTAAAACCAATTGTAAAAAGAGGTAATATTGAGGTGTATTCCGGCAAAGTTGTCGGAGTGTATGACGGCAAAGATGGAGCGGCGGGAAAACTGAAAAGTCTTTGTTTGAATGTTAAGTATTATGATGGCGAAATCCAATATGGAAATATTTTTATTCCATTTTGGAAAAGCGAAAGCTTTGATGCAATGTCAATGCTTGAAAAGGCAAAACTGCAGAAAGGCCAGTATATTATGGTTTCGGCATTCCGCGACCAGAAAGGCAATCTCTCCGGAAACCGAATTGTAAAGGGCTCCGGAATTATTAACATCCCGAAATCAGGAGATGATAAGTATGACACGAATATACTTATGGGCGCCGTTGTAAATGTTCGCAAGAATGATGACCGCGGCGTAACAAACGTTAACATGCTTGTAAACGGGAAAGTCGCAGATGGTAAATTTGATACCATCAATGCGGAAGTTGCTTTTTGGAATACGGATAAGAAAAAAGCAGCAGATAATACTGCTAAGTTGCTTATTGAGAAAGATGGAAAATATCCTCGTATTATTGCTGTAACTGGCTCTCAGGATGGAAATATTTCCACGTTTACTCGGAAAAACGGAGAGACCGGATATGGTGTAACATTCAAAGGAAATTCATATTTCCAGTTTGTTCCAAATACTAAAAAAGAGAATGAAGCCTCATCGGAAGCAGCGCCTGAGGCGCAGGACGACTTCATGAACATTCCGGATGGCATTGAAGATGGCTTGCCATTCGCAAATGACTTACCAGATTTTATGCGTTAAGTTGAATGATGTCATAATTAAAAAGGGTCTAGTTATACTAGGCTCTTTTTTTATAGGAGGTAAATTATGTAAGGAGGACTTAAAATGAATCAGATGACTTTATTGGATTATTTAAACACCAACAGCAAACCGGTTGTTCCTTTTTTCGCATTAACAGAATATGCCAAAAGAGGAAGTTTAATGGCTGGAAGCAAAGACAGGATTCGCCATGCATTCTCAACACTTTTACTTCGTTCTGAACGAATCCAATTTCTTAAAAATGAATATGGCGTATCAGGATATGGCGGTCCGTCCAATAAGCCTTGCACAATTCATCATGTGAATGTAAGCGCAAAAGGACATGAAGTATCTTATAATGATGGAAATGGAGTTTGTCATAATACTTTTTTCTCTTATGCTGAATTAGAACAGGAAATCCAACGATTAATTCGAGAGGGAGAATATTAAAATTAAGAGCCGGAAAATTCCGGTTCTTTTTTTCTTATAATATGAAACTCGTTTTTAGGCAAAACAGACATATTAATAGTAAGAATAGTAGAAAGGATGATGAAATTGGTTGAATTACATGTTCATACAGAAGATAGTCAATATGACTCTGTTGTAAAAATGGAAGATTTAGCAAAAAGATTAAAAGAATTAAATTGTACAAAAGTTTCCATCACAGAGCATGGGACACTAACATCTGTTGATGCTGCAAAACAAATTTTTGACAATTATCAGATAGAATACGTACCAGGAGTTGAAGCATATGTAAGATTATTTCCGACTGCCCCGGAAGGAAGATGTCATTTATGTTTATACGCAAAAGATGATATAGGATATCATGCAATCAGCAAAGCGGTAACGAAGTCTTTCGAACTTATGGAACGAAAGATTCCTGTGATGGATGAAAAAATATTAAAAACATACTTTTGTGTCGGGGCAGGACATGACCATGTAATAGCATCTTCTGCTTGTATTTCGGGCGTCTTAGCAAATGTTTTACAAATCAACGAGCACGCAGAGGTGAAAATCAAGAAAATAAAAAATAATTTACAGAAGAAATATGGAAAAATTGAACTGAGTACACCATCTAATGAAACGGTTAAATTATTGGACGAACAAATTCAGTTGTTGGAGGCTGAAATTACACAGTTGGAACCAATTGCAGAAAAGAAGTACGGAAATAAATTAAGGGGTATTAAAAAAATGGAAAAGGACCCGGATTTCCAGTCTTTGTGGGACGCCTTGCAAAAGGAGATGCAAGAAACAGAGAAGGCGGCTGCTCGTTTAAAAGAAGTAAAAGCAGAAAAGAAAACAAAAAAATTGCAACGAACAAAGGCTAACAATGAATACAAAGACCAGATGAAGAAATTTGATAAAATTTCTGATTCTATTGCTAAGATTAAAGAATTGGAAAATATGAAGCAAAACAGTGATGATTTATATGAATTAGCCAAAGAACGTGCTTTATTTTATCAAAAAGTATTTGGTGCCGGTAATTTTTATATTGAATTACAAAATCATCATATGGAAGAGGAAAAGCGGGTATTTCCAATTTTATTAAAACTCGCAAAAGAGTTAGATATCCCAGTAGTGGCAACAAATGATGCGCATATGGTGAATGGTTCTGAAGAAAGTAGACGAGCAAGACAGTTGATTCGGTCTATGCGCTACATTGAAAGTAAAAAATCAGGTCAAATGTGGCAGGAGGAAGGCGTTGCAGATAAAGAACTATATGTTAAATCAGAAGAGGAATTAAAAGAAGTATTGCTTGAAATCATGTCTGAATCTGATGCAGATATTGCAATTGCAAATCGTAGCCATTTATTGGATAACTGTCATGTAGAGTTAAAATTTGAAGAACATTATCCTAAATATCCATCGGAATATTCAGAAGAAAGCAGCGAAGAATGTTTAATTCGCAAGGCAAATGAAGGAATTGCTAAATATTTTCCAAATGGATTTGATGAGGAACATCAAAAGCGAATGGAAACGGAGTTATCTACCATGTGCAGCATGGGGTTTGCCGATTATCACTTAATTGTGCAAGATTACTTAAATTATGCCAGACTGTTAGGAAAATTTGATTTTCGTCAGTTACCGGATGGTTTTTTTGAACACATTTATGATATTCCTTGGTTACAGAAAAAAAGTAAAGGTTTACTAGGGATTGGTGTTGGACCGGGAAGAGGTAGTGCTGTTGGTAGTTTGGTTTGTTATCTTTTAGGTATCACCAGTGTTGACCCGCTAAAATATGGATTATTATTTGAACGTTTTTTGAATCCGGAACGTATTTCAATGCCGGATATTGATGTAGACTTTGCGATTCATTTGAAACCATATGTATATAATTATGTTGCTCATAAGTATGGGGCGGACCATGTTTGTCATATTATGACTAAAAATACGATGCAGATAAAAAAATCAATTGACAATTGTTCAAAACTTTTAGGCGATAGACTATATGGCAAAACAACTTATTTTGATGCTCCGGCAAAACGGTTAAAAGCTATGATTTATGATGATAAGTTTCCAAAAGAATCAGAAGTTAAACAGGCTTTTCCTAATGACAAAAATGTTTTGCGCATTTATCAAGATGCTAAATTGGTTGTTGGGACATTTGTATCATATGGGATGCACGCCGGCGGTGTTGTTATTTCTGATACAAAAGCAGTAAAGGAACATGTTCCCTTGATGTTAGACCCATCTGGCGAATGGAAAACACAATGTGATATGATTCAGGTAGAAGAAAAGCACGGTCTCCTTAAAATGGATTTTTTAGGATTAAGAAATTTAAACATTATTTCAAATACTTTATGGATGATTTTGAAAACCAAAGGGAAGAAGATAGATATAAATACAATTCCGTTTGAAAGAGAAGTATTTGAGTCAATTTACGGAGAGGGAAATACAAATGGTGTTTTTCAGGTAGAAAGTCCGGGCATGAAGGATATGCTTCGAAAAGCCAAACCAACTTGTATTGAGGATATCATTATCTTGATTTCCATGTACCGCCCCGGACCAATGGATTATCTGCCAGAACTATTAAAAGTAATGAGTGGAATGAAACGTCCGGAATACCTTATACCAGAATTAAAGCCAATTCTAGGAAACACTTATGGGGCTATTGTATATCAAGAGCAAGTAATGCAGATTTTTCAACAATTGGCTGGATATTCATTGGGTGGAGCTGATTTAGTTCGGCGCGCTATGAGTAAGAAGAAAATGGATAAGCTGCAAAAAGAAGAACCGGCTTTTTTATATGGAGACGAATCCAGAGGTATTATTGGGTGTGAGAAAAATGGAATTCCAGTAGAAAAAGCGAAAATTTTATTTGACCAGATGCTTGAATTTGCGAAATACGCATTTAATAAATCACATGCGACAGCCTATGCTATTGTTTCATATCAAACGGCTTGGTTAAAATACCATTATCCGGAAGAATTTCTTTGTGTAAGTATGGGATATGTAGATAAAAAAGAAGCTCGAAAATCTTTTTTAACGGATTGTCAATCGTTAAATATTGAAGTGTGTTTGCCGAATATCAATAATTCAAAAGCAGAATTTTCCATTAAAGATGGGAAAATACTTTTTGGATTAAGCTATGTGGCTAACGTAGGGACAAAGGCAAGCAAAATCGTAGAAGAGAGAAAAAATAACGGTAAATATACGTCATTTGAAAATTTCGTGTCGAGAACTTGCATTTCGGGTAATGTACTATGTAACTTAATTATGACAGGAGCGTTTGACTCTTTTGGGGTTAGCCGGAAAATTTTGAAAGAAAAAGCACAAACATGTGATTTTATTGAAGCAGTTAAGAAGATTAAGGACAAGAAAAAAATACTTGCGAGTGAAGATTTAACGGAAAGAAGACGAAAAAACGCAGAAAATGCAATTCAATCGGCGATTTGTTTACTAAAAATACCTAAATCTTTTGAGCAAGATGACTTATTAAACAATTTGATAGCAGAAAAAGAATATTTAGGCATTATGTTATCTGGCCATCCAATGGATGATTATGGTACACCGAATGAATTATGCGTAACTAGTCTTGCGAATATAATTCCAACCAATGATGCTGCAATCGCCGGTGTTATTACGGACCTTCGAATATTAGAAGGGCGTAAGATGGCGTTTTTTACATTGGATTCAAAAGAAGGAACACTGCCGGTATGCGTATTTAAACGAGCCTTTCAGTCTTGTCGCAACCTACTAGCAGAAAACCAACCAGTTAGAATAACCGGCAAAATCACAACGAAAGAAGATAATTTTAATGGAGAGAACAAACTAATTCTCGAAATGATAACCGAAAAGATGGAACCTTTAGAACGAAAGAAAAGAGACATTATAGTATATGGAGAACCGGGAAAAGAACATGAGATATTTAATAAATTGCAAAAATATCTAAAAAATACCGGTGGTTCGCCTTTAATTTATTTCAACCCGACTAAGGGATTTATAAAAACCGGAATGTTTGTTCAAAATTCTATATTAGAATCTGATTTAAATGTAGAACAGAGATAAGGCCTCTTAATTGAGGTCTTTTCTTATTTATGTCTGTCCACCGGGTCCTGTAAAAAATGCTTATAATATGGTTTTTGTTTTAGGCTGAAACAAAACAGACATATTATATATATCTAATAAATAACCGGGAGTAGTTAATTTAATATCAGAAAGGAGAACGATAATATGGAATTTTTAGTAGATTTTATGTATCAGTTTGCAGAGGAAAATAATTGGGAAGATGAACATACTCCAGAGCAGCTCCGCTCATTTTTTACAACTTGGACATTTTTAACCAAGGTAGAAGCTGATACAAAATTATGTGATTATGTTTTACATAATCTTTATCAGTATGTAAATACTCAGCTTATTTCGCAGGAAGAATTTGAAGAATTTATGTTAGAGTATATTGTATAGAAGGAGGACAAAATTATGACGCCAAAAGAATTAAGCCGTAGCTGGACGATGTCCAGTTATAATGATAAAAGCAAGGACCAGTTAGACTACTTCATCAACGAAAATCGTTGCAATGTCGGAAGTCGAGCGTATCTATTTGAACATGCAACCAATAAATTGCAGAAATTATCTATTGTTAAGATAATCTGTAATTTAGATGATATGGCTGCTTATAATGCGCTACCTGAAGATACATTACTTACCGGGGAAGACTTGTATGACGCAGATACAAGTGCAGAATTTATTTCTGACAATGCTTGTTATCTTGTATGGTTTAATTATGTAGATTAAAAGGAGGATAAAATATGATAAAAATTGGAATTACAGAACGCGGTGATGCAGCCTTGGACTTTTCGTGGTATGATAAATTAAACACTGTATCGGGAGCAATTCTTATTACAAAAAACATTACAGATGAATTTATTCATAGAGTAATGCAGGCTTATCAAAATGGATACAAACTTATTATCCATGCTACTTGTACTGGATGGGGACAATCCATTATTGAGCCAAATGTTCCACCATATCATAATCAATTATCACAATTGAAGAAGCTTATTAAAAAAGGGTTTCCGTTGGAACAATGTGTGCTTCGTATTGACCCTATTTTCCCTACTTCAAATGGGTTAAAGCGAGTTTGTGAAGTATTGGATATGGCATTTGATATGCAATTATTACCACGTATGAGAGTACGTATTTCTATATTTGACGAATATCCTCATGTAAAAGAAAGATTTCGTAAAATTGGATTTGTTCCAATCTACGGTCCAAATTTCTATGCATCAAAATCCATGATGGATGATGTATGTAATACACTGAGCCAATATGACATTCAGTTTCATACTTGTACTGAACCGTATCTAAATAGTCCTGATGGATTATTTGTTCATTCCGGTTGCATATCAGAGATTGATTTGCAGATTCTTGGCTTACAGTTAGACTCAAATACAAAAGTAAATATGCAAAATCGTAATGGATGTTTATGTCTATCCTGCAAGACAGAATTATTAAATTGCAAACATCCATGTAAACATCAATGTATATACTGTTATTGGAAATGATATTAAATAGAAAAAGCCCCAGATGGGGCTTTTTTTAAATCATATGCAAGGTTCCACCTCCTTAAATTAAAAGTAATCATAAAGTAATCAAAAGTAATCAGACATATGTTCGATTGCGGATTATAAAATAACGAAAATGCGTTGGATTTCACGAACAAAAACAATTTATCCGTAGGGTTCGAATCCCATCGTCTCCGTTTTTTATTCCCTCGCTGTGTGCGGGGGATTTCTTTTTTTAACAAATAAGTATATATACTTTTGGAAAAATGGTATATTAGGTTTATACTTTCTGTTTCATGCGGCAGAATATGCAAGGGGATGAGATATTTGAAACAATTGAAAAAAGGAAAAATAAAAGGTATTGTACGGGCTTATGGTTTTCCTATTTTATTTGGAATTATTTTTGCCTGTATGCTTGTTTATTTTGTGCGTCCTTCTCAGATAGAGGGGGAAAGTAAAGTGATTTAGCTGTCTGGTAAGGCAGAAAAACTTTGTTTCTTTAGCTGTAATGTGGTATGATAATAGTAACATTATTTTGATGGGAGCAGGGGCTTCAGAATGGAGGTTGCTATGGATAAAGTGAAAAAGTGGGTTGTTGATTTGGCAGATCCTATGCTGAAAGCGTATATTAATTATGGACATGGGCTTGAGGAGGACGGCGTTTCGGTGACGGCAAAAGGCATTGAGTATTTGGCAGAATTTGAACCGGGCCTGTATCCGATGTATGCGATTGAATTAAGAGAGTATGTGGAACATATGGGAATTGCAATTGAGGATGTTCAGGAAATTCATTTGGTGGCGGCTGCGTATGATGAAAATGAGGAAGAAATTGATTTTTCCATTGAATATGAAAAATGTGCACTTGTTTCTGAGGATGAATTAAATGGTTACAGTAATTCGGATATTTTACCAACGACAAATTATAAGGTTATTGGTTCAAAGGAAATTACAAAAATCAAGCTCACGGATTACAATGGATACAAAGCAGATGGAGTTTCTCTTTCGGATCATGAGCTTCACGATGCAGTGGGGATTAACATTCAGTTTACGAATGGCGAATTTAGCAGGATTCGTAAATTGATTCTTTTAAAAATGGAGTTGCTGCTGTCAGAAGATGAATGGCCGGAGCATTTCCGGGAAAAAACGGTTAGACAGGAAACGGTTGCGGAACCGAAAGTATTGGTTGCGGATTTGGAGGATAAAGACATTATTGGTTACATGAATCTTGGCAGTGGTCTTGTCGAGAGTGGCGTAAATAAACTCGATGGTCTGATGCTTTTTGAAAATGAATACGATGAGGAAGTTAGTTGTATGATTGCGATTGATTTCAGCCGGTATTTGTTAAAAAAGGGAATTCGTATACAGGATGTCACCTCATTTGAGATTCAATTTGGTGTATATGATGCTTCCGGAACAGAACTTGATTTTGAGGGGGATTATCAGAAATGTGCCTTTGTTTCTGCTGAGGCGCTGAATGGCTACAGTGATTCAGATATTTTAGATAAAGGAAACTATAAGTTGATTGGTTCGAAGAAACACACGGTATTTGATTTAACAGAATATAATGGTTCCATGCCACACAAACTGGAAGAGGGCGTCGGCTTTAACATTCAGATTTTGAATGGCGAGCGGAGTCAGACCAAATATGTATCATTAAATAAATTGAAATTTAACTATAACTAAAATTACAGGAATGTCAGCCAAAAAGCGAACATGAGACATTTGTAACCTTACCATTTTATGCTTAATTCAGTATAATGAAACGGATTTATATGAAATTAAGAAAGGAGATGGTTAAGGTGAATGATAAAGTTTGTAAAGGAAGGAAATGTTTCATCGTTAGCATGCTTTTTATGCTGACATTCTTTTTCTCCATAGGGTTTATGGAGCAGTCATCAAAAGCAGACACAGTTAATTACTCAGAAGGTGATTTTTCCTATCAATTAACACAGGAAACAAAAACAGCAACATTGCAAAAATATACAGGAATATCACAAAGTGTAACAATACCTTCTCGGATTGATTGGGATGGGGCAAGTTATAATGTTACTGTTATTGGACAGAATGCGTTTCGGGATAACACGACAATTACGTCCATAAATATTCCGAAAGGTGTTTTGGAAATTGATAATTATGCTTTTTATGGATGCAGTGTGCTTTCTTCAGTGAAACTTCCTACAAATTGTCAGCTTGGGAAATACATTTTCTATGAGTGTGATTCGTTAAATGAGATATCAATTCCAGAAGGTACAACATCGATTTACGACACATATCCACTGGATGATGACAAAGAAGTGGACCAGAAAAATGATGGTGCCTGTCTTGCCGGAGATGCAATTGAAAAAATTACATTTGAGTCCGGCGTTACAAAAGTACCCTCACATTTGTGTGAGGGGTTGACCCAGCTAAAAACAATTGAATGGGGCAATGTTGCGTCACTGGGATATCATGCGTTTAACCGCTGCGAAAGTTTAACCACGATTGAACTTCCGGAGAAGATTACAACATTACCGCGACTGGCATTTGGTGGTTGTAAAGCCCTTACAAGTGTTACGATAAAAGGAAAATTAACTTATTTGGGAGAAATGGCATTTAATAATTGTTCTAAAATGTCTAAGTTTACGCTAAAATATCCGGAGGAATTAAAAACCGTATATAAAGATGTATTTGCAAACTGTTCGGAGTTGACTGAACTGCCGATTGGAAAAGATAAGACACCAAATCTTACCTATATAGGTTCGAGGGCATTCCGTGAGTGTACGATTGATACGGTAACACTTCCGGAGGGCTTAACCTTTATTGGCTGCAGTGCATTTGCAGGATGTAAAAATTTGAAAAGTATTAATATTCCAAAATCTGTACAGCATATTGCATCGAATGCGTTTATGGACTGTGAAAAGTTAGACCATGTTGTGTTCCCGGAAGATGGGAAATTTACAGTATCCGCAGCAGATTATGATGGCACAAACCGTTATGAGAATGATGAGGATAAGTATTCCGGCGGTTTGTTCTGGGGATGTAAGTCTTTACGTTCATTTACGATTCCGGATAGCTGGACGGCAGTTCCGGGGACTATGTTTAAGGACTGCAGTGCATTAACTTCAGTTCATATTCCGGATAACGTAACATTTATTGGAAACAGTGCATTTGGAGAAACAACAAATTTAACATCAATTTCACTTCCATCGAAATTAATTTGTATTGATGGGCAGGCATTTAAGGGATGTGCCATTCGGAGTATATCACTTCCGAACGGTTTGACGCAGATTGGGTATCAGGCTTTTCAGGGAAGTGAATTGGAACAGGTTGTGATTCCGGATTCCGTTAAAATCCTTGGAATAACCAATTTAGCAACAGAGGGAGCTTTCGAGGATTGTGAAAAAATGACATCGGTTGTTCTCGGAGCAGGCTTACAAAAACTTGGCGGTAGTGAATTCCAAAATTGTACTTCGTTGGTTTCTGTTGATTTATCAAAGGCGGTTAATATAGAAGAAATTCCGCCATATACGTTCAGTGGTTGTTCTGCTTTAGAGCAGATTGTAATTCCGTCTCAGATTAAGAAAATCGGATATGGGGCATTTAGTAATTGTACCAGTCTGAAAGCGGATAAAGTTACGATGTCAGAAAATTTACAATCAATGGCAGGCTCAGTATTTTCCGGTTGTACGTCATTTACCGAATTACCGGATTTGAAATCGATGACCTCCATACCGGAATATACATTTTCGTACTGTACAGGACTTGTGAAGGTGGAAGTTCCGGACCAGATACAAACGATTGGCGGGCAGGCATTTTATAATTGTACAAATTTAGTGGCGATTGGACTTGGAACCGGCTTTGATGGAACAAAACTGGAAACATGGGATACTTACATCTTCTATGAAATGCACAATCCATCGACGATTTATACGGCAACAAAAGAGCAGGCAGACTGGTTAACAGCAAATAAAACAGACCGGTATTTGTACAGTGATTACACGGATGTAAAAGTAGGAAAAGTGCCGGAAAATCTTGTGATTCCAACACCGAAACCGAAACCAACGCCGACGCCGCTGGTAACACCTCTCCCTACTCCGGTACCAAAGACAACACCAACACCAATTCCTACGCCGACACAGAAAACTTCGGGAACACCTGTGAAAACGCCGGCTTCCAACGCAAAACCGACGACAGCACCGGCAAATACAAACAAGAATCCTAAGCAGGCTGTTCTGAAAGCGCCGGTTATCAAAAAGGTGAAAGCAGGCAAGAAAAAAGTATCGGTAAGCTGGAAGAAGTCAGCACAATCAATTACCGGATATCAGATTCAATATAGCACGTCTGCATCTTTCAAAAAAGGGAAAAAGACGATTACGATTTCCGGTAAGAAGAAACAAAGCCGGACGATTAAAAAGTTAAAAACGAAAAAGAAATACTATATACGAATCCGAACGTATCAGGTAATAAACGGAAAGAAAACCGTTTCAAAATGGAGCAAAACAAAGAAATTCAAAACCAAATAATGGTTGACAAATAAGCAGTTCTATTATACACTACCCGTGTAGTAAAACATACGACAAGGGGTGCTTTTATGATAGAAGTTGTGATTGCGTTGTGCTATGCATTAGGAGCATGGTTTTATTCTATTTTGCGATATTATGATTTGTGGAAACGCGGGAAAGTACCGGTGGTCTTTTTCGCGTTTTTACATGTTTTTTCTTTAATAGTTGTGTTCCTTTTTGAAACCGGAATATCCGCAATGATTTCGGATGTAGTTTCCGTCATTATGCATGCATATTCTGTAATATATGGCAGTGTTATGATACTCACACCTATTTTGTGTTTTGTGCGTGGCATTGTTCGTTTTATCGGAAAAAAAGCAGGATGCAGCGGGAAAATATACCGCTTTTTCAATCATCCGACCAAATTGATTCTTGGCTTTTTTGTTGTTACCATGTGTGTCGGTGCTGTTATTTTCTGGAAAAGCCGGTGCATATCATGGGAGGAGACTGTCATTTTGCAGGAGGATAAGAAAGAGCCTGTTAAGGATACTTCCATTGTTTATATTTCCAATTGCTTTGTAGGCAGTGATATGACTGCTCATGCGTTTGATTCTTTGGTGGAAAAGGTGAATGAGAAAAAGCCGGATGTTATTTTATTTGGAGGAAATTTATTCGGTAGACATACAAAGGAGGTAACGATAGATAAGACTCTTGCAAGTATCAAAAAAATGAAGGCGGCATTGGGCATTTATATGGTGGAAGGAAGTGCAGATTCTGCCCTTGTGGAGGAAAAGAAAGAAAAAATCTCCGGTGCAGGTGTGCATCTGCTTTTGGATGAGAGTGCAGTTTTACATAATGGGCTTCAACTTGTTGGCTGCCGTGCAGATGGCAAAACGAAAAAGCCGATGTCATATACCTTATCTCTAATCAATAAAGAAAGGCCAAGTATTGTACTTGCAGGAGAGGCGATGGAGGAAAAACGAAAGGAAGAAAAGAAGATTTCTCTTGTCCTTTATCCGAAAAAAATAACGGATACCGGTAACGGTGGAGCAAGTGGTGTAAACCAGATGTTTCCACGCAATGTACTGGCATCCGCAAAAATCAATTTCATGCAGATTAAGAAATAATTTGTCAGGCGAGCGGTTTTAAGACCTCACCAATTGGTTCGTGCAGGATAAGATTTGCACGATTATCCTTTGAAGTTTTATCCTTATTAATGAGTACCAGCTTATCGCCCTGATAGTAGTCAATTAACCCGGCGGCCGGATAAACAACCAAAGATGTGCCGCCGATAATCAGCAAATCAGCATCGCGGATATAGGAAATGGCACGTTCCATAAGCGGCATATCAAGTCCTTCTTCATAGAGAACGACATCCGGTTTTATGATGCCGCCACATTCGCAGTGAGGAACACCGTCCATAGCTAAAATATCTTCTAAAGAATAAAATTTATGACAGTGTGTGCAGTGATTTCGCAAAACAGAGCCGTGGAGTTCTAATACTTCCTTGCTTCCTGCCTTTTGGTGCAGACCATCGATGTTTTGTGTAATAACTGCTTTTAATTTGCCCTGCTTTTCCAAATTGGCAAGAGCAATGTGAGCGGCATTAGGATCGGCGTCAGGAAACAGCATTTTATCCCGATAAAAACGGTAAAATTCTTCCGGGTTACGGATATAAAAACTATGGGACAGAATCGTTTCCGGTGGATAATCGTAGTTCTGTTTATATAATCCATCAACACTTCTAAAATCCGGAATTTTACTTTCTGTTGAGACACCGGCACCGCCAAAAAACACAATATTATCGGATTCATCAATCCATTGCAGTAGTTGTTCTTGTTCTTTACTCATACTATAAACCTCCCTTTTGTAAATCCAATGACTATTTTTATCTTAGCATATTAGGGGCGAAATGAAAAGGTTTTCGTATAAGAGGAGTAAATCCATTTGGACTGTTTTTTGATTTTACATCTCAGTCGGATTTGCAGTCTTTTTTTGCCTTTTTTTATCGTTGCTGCCGTATTTTTTTTGATTGTTTTCTTTTTCCATTTTCCCTTACCATATCGGTAGGAGATAATTGTCTGGTATTTTTTGCTCTTTTTTTTCCAGGTGACTTTGTATTTTTTCTTGCTTTTCTTTACCTTAACGCTATATGGTTTTTTCGGTTTTGACACAGACTTTTTAGCCGCCGGTGCAGGCGAATTAGAAACAGTCGGCGTATTTGTCGCAGCCGGTATGCTTGTGACTGTCGGCGTGCTTGTGGCAGGGATATCTTTGGCAAGCGTAACACAAAACAGGGTTCCACTGTCGTTGGAATAGTATAAACGCCCCTTGTCATCGGCTGTAATACTGGACAGGCAGTATTGTTTTGCCTGTGGAATATACAAAGTGTGAAGTGAGGCACTTGTTTTTCCTTCTGTATCTTTAAAAGCGTACAAACCACCCGGCAAAGCATTCATGGAGAAATAGACCGTTACTTCTTCGGTGGAAGAACCACGGGTTGAAACAAGAGGAGAAGATTTGACTTCAGCATTTTGAAATCCCTTTACCTGATAAATAGGTTTTAAAGTCAGGGCATCCATGACACAGACATAACCATATTGGTCTGCCATACATCCAACATATAAACGATTGTTATAAATAGTTGGAGTACTGGTGCAGGTAACAAAATTGGCACCATTCATAATTTTACCGGAGGAAACCTTCGTAATCTTTTGATTCCCGCATTGAATCTGAAATAATGTACCGTCTTTTGCTACGGTATAAAGGGCATCAGTTTCTTTGTGATAGGTCAATCCGGCGCGGATGTTTGCCGTAGTCAGAACAGCGGTATCATATACAACCGGTTCCATGAGACTGTGGCTTACTAAAATGCCGTTATCACCGGTGAAATAAAGTGCATCCTCATAGACAATGGCACCGCTCCAATAGTAACCGCCCGGATGGTCTTTATCTTCATAAGTCCAGACGGTTGAGCCATCTTTGGCGTTCAGGCAGTAGAAGAGACCTGTGGTTGTGCTATTTGACAAGACATTTGTCGTGCCGGCATAGAGATAGCCGTCCTGACAAAAGGTAGTCGAAAGAGACTGTCCGCCAAACGACTCGCTCTGCCATAGGCTTGTCATCGAATTGATGTCAACACATTCCATTGTGCCATTTGCCAGCGGAATATATAAAAAATGCTCCTCAAGAAGCATGTTGCAGACGCTGTTCATTTTTTCTTTTAAAGTAGTTTGTCTGAGAACCTGTCCATTTGCATAAGACAGTTCATAAAGTATATTCGAATTTACGACATAGATGCCGTTTGTTCCTATAATCGGAATAGAGTTGTATGAGATTCCCTTTGTGGAAAATTTGTTTGTCCAAATAGCACCGCAGTCAGCGGTATCCTCCGGTGTTACAGAGGATACCACGTTGGCACCATCCATTCCCTGCTCCTTACGAAAAGTCGAAAATGCACTAAGGAAGATGGCAGCGGTGAGTATCAGACATAAAAATGTCTTTTTCTTCATCTTATTTTACCTTGAATTTTACCGGTTTTGTTGCTTTACTGAAAGTAGCTTTGTCAGATTTTACAACATAAGCGGTCAGTTTTACATAATACGTTCCCTTTGTTTTCTTAAAGGTGTATTTTGTTTTTTTCGTATCGGTTACTTTTTTGTATTTACCGTTCTTTTTCTTGGAAAGTGCGATGCGGTATCCTTTTGCGTTTGCTGCCTTTTTCCAGGAAACAGTTACGGATTTTTTCTTTTTCTTTGACTTTTTCACAACAACTTTTACCTTAGTAGGTGTTTTTGCAACTTTTTTAATACCCTTGTCATCCGATGCCGGAGTTGGTGTGGCAGTCGGAGTTTTTGTTGGAACCGGTTTGCCAAGAGAATCTCCTGCCGGAGCAGCTGTTGGTGTGACGGTCGGAGTAGCTGTTGGTGTAACGGTTGGAGCAGCTGTTGGTGTAACGGTTGGAGCAGCTGTTGGTGTAGCGGTAGGAGTTGCCGTTGGTGTGGCAGTAGGAGCAGCTGTTGGCGTAGCGGTAGGAGTTGCTGTTGGTGCGGTAACTGCAGCAAGCACTTTCACAATTGCGTATGGTCTGGAAATGTTGGAGTGTTTGCCGTCGCTGTCCAAACGATAAGCGGAGAGTACATAAGTACCTGCTTTATCAAAGGAAAGAGTAGCAACACCGTTATCATCTGTCTGTGCTAGCGTAACGGCATTTCCGGTAGTTGCTGTGCTGGCTTCGTTTTCATATTTTGCTGCTACAACAGTTGCGTTACTAATTGATTTAACAATCGGATTGTAATTCTCGTCGTAGCCTACACCTTTCAGTGATACAGTAGTTTTGTTGGAAACTGTTGTGGTCACGGTGCTATTTTCGAAATAACTGTAATTTGTTTCTACGTTATTTGGCCATGTGCCGCCGCCCCAAAGTCCATAGATGGTGACTGCATCATTATTTTTTAGTGAATAGGATCCCATACCGACACCTGGATCTGTGTTATTCACAGTGTACATCCAGTTTACGCCGTCTAAACCGTCAGAGGAAGCACTGCCGTCGGATTTGCCGTCGATACTAATACCGGTAACATACAAACCGTACTGGCTTTTACTTGCCATAATATAATTTTTCATTGTTTCTGTTGTGGCACCTTTTTTCTCGGTCAGATACTTAGCCAGTGCATGAAGCGGGGTAAGTGTTTCGGTACTGAGGTCGATGCCGTAATCTTTTTTGTCTTCATCAGTCAGAGTAACTTCAACCGGTGTAACAAGTGTTTTATTATCCTGCTCAAGGCGAAGTGTTACTTTGACTGTATCCGCTGCTTTTGCTGCATAGCCATGAAAGACGCTTACCGTCATAACAAAGACTAAAAGAACGGATAAAAGTTTCTTTTTGTTTTTCATAGAAAAACCTTCTTTCTCGCGTATCGCGTATTTTTGTTCTGGTATTGCGATAACATAAGAAAAGTCCTGTATTCCCGAAAAAAGGGTATACAAGGACCTGTGATGACTAGAATGAATAGTCAAAACATTTCCTCTCCCTCCGAAAGGTCACATTTCACACCATAAGGCAGGTCTTCCGACTTAAGGTTCATCTGGAAGGTTTAACCAATCTTGTACGCCTTCCCGGCATATGCCAGTGACATTTATGTACAAGCCATCCCCTAATACGGCAGCGGGGGCTGCGGCGGATTCACACCGTCTTCCCTATTAATCTTAAAAGAACCTCATGGTTACTAATATTATTTATACCATCGCAAGATATTATACCAACGCTTGACAGATTTGTCCATTGTTTGTTACTCTGTCATATAAGAAGTTTTTTTGGAGGCTTTCAGATGAAGTGGAATCAAAAAGGAATTATCACCTGCGTGGTACTGTTTTTCGTTATCATCGGGGCGTTAGTGATACAGGGCATACAAAAACCGAATAAAGAAGTAAACCCACACTATGCTTCCGAAGAAGATGTAGTTTCTGTGGAAAAAAAGGAGACGGCGAAACCGGAATCAACAAAATCGGTAGAACCAACAAAGACTCCCAAGCAGAAAACGGTAGTAAGCACAAGTACACCAAAAGAGAAAATTAAAGGGAAAAATACAGAAAAACCGACTGCTAAGCCGGCGGCCGTGACTGCACCAAAAAAGGATAAAGGAAATAAAACAGAAAAAAAATCCGGGGAAAATGTTATAAAAAAACCGGTTTCGACCGAAAAACCTGTAACTGTAAAACCGACCGAAAAGCAAACGGAAAAACCCAAAAATGAAGTTTCTTTTGAAATTGAGTGTAAGAAGATTTTAAAGAAAAAAGAGTTGTGGAAAAATGGATTAGAAGAGGTGATTCCGGCATCCGGAATTTATTATTCCGGTAAATGTTCCTTCACGGCAGAAGAGTCCGTGTATGATATATTGAAGCGAATTACAAAAGAGAACAACATCGCCCTAGATAGCGAGTTCACTCCGATGTATGGCACCTATTATGTGAAGGGAATTGGCGGTCTGTATCAGTTTGACTGTGGCAGCAAGAGCGGTTGGATGTATTCGGTCAATGGCATGACACCGAATGTGGGAGCGAGCAATTATCAGGTATCAAATGGCGATGTAATTGTATTTTATTATGTTTGCGAGTATGAATACTAGAGGAGGAAACCATGAATGCGATGACGCGAAGGCATCCGGTCGTTTTATTTGTATATTATGTTATGACACTGGTTCTTTTGATTGTGGCAGGACATCCGCTTTTATATGGATTGCTTTTGTTACTGATGGGAATTGATGTTTCGCTAAATAGAGGATTTCTGAAAATGCTTAAATCCTTTGTGGGAAGTCTTACGGTGGCGGCACTTTGTGTGGTTGTGAATCCACTGCTCAATCACCGTGGTATGACGGTACTTTTCTATTTGAATGAGAACGCCGTGACAAAGGAAGCGGTGCTGTATGGCTGTTATATGGCAGTTGTTTTGTTAGGAACTATTTTTCTGTTTTCCGATTTTTCACATGTGATGACTTCAGAAAAGATTATGACGATGTCAGGAAAAAGATTTCCTTCTTTTTCACTGCTTTTTTCCATGATTCTTCGTATGGTGCCAAAGGCAAAAAAAGATTTTTCACAGATGATTTCACTGCATGGAAATCGTCCGCATGTGTGGTCTGCACTGCTTGGTAAAACGATGGAAGATTCGGTAGAACGAAGTATGGCAATGAAAGCGAAGTCGTATGGAAAAAATGGGCGCACATCGTTTTATGCACGTAAATGGAATATGGGAGATTATGTATTTTTTGCGATTGTATGTATGATGGGTGTTTTTGTGATTGGAAAACAAATAATGGCACCTGCACCGGTTTGGTTTTTCCCAAGTATACACATGGAATTTTTGCCGGCGTGGGAGATTTTGATTTGGATTTTATATCTTGGCATCCCGATTTGGATGTACGGAAAGGAGGAAGCAGCATGGCTTTTATCGAAGCGAAAGATTACCGGTTTTTCTACCCGGATGAAGTAGAACCGGCGGTTTTTGTGGAACAGATGGAAATAAAACAGGGAACGATTACTTTGCTTGTCGGTCCGTCCGGCTGCGGAAAAACAACTTTATTACGCAAACTTGCCGGTGAAATGGGAATCCGCGGAAGAGAGGAAGGAAGCCTTACCAATCAGGCGAAGGGCTGTGCATATGTGTGGCAGAACCCGGATAATCAGATTGTGACAGACCGGGTCTCTTATGAGATTGTATTTGGACTTGAAAATATCGGGATGGAACAGCAGCAAATGAAACGACGGTTAGCGGAAGTGATTAGTTCCTTTGGGCTTGAAAATCTGGTTATGCGGGATACGATGACTTTAAGTGGTGGGGAGAAGCAGCTTTTAAACATTGCTTCCGGTCTTGCCATGAATCCGGAACTTATGATATTGGATGAACCGACCAGCCAGTTAGATCCGGTTGCAGCGCGGAGAATCTATGATTTAATCCGCCAGATTAATGAAGAGTTTGGTGTAACGATTGTAATTGCGGAGCAGCGGCTGGAAGATTTGGTTGCCTTTGTGGATGAAGTGCTATGTATGGCGGACGGAAAAATTGAAAAAATAGGGGAGCCAAGGACGATACAGGCACAGTTAAAAGGAACGATTTTCGAAGAATTTTTGCCGTCATATCTGAAATTGGAAGATAGACTTTTGACAAAAAAGGAAGCGAGAATCTGGTTTGAAGGAAACTATGAAAGCGCAGTGTTTCCGGATGGGGAAGAAGAAAAAAATGAAAGAAAGCAAACATCCTCACAGGACTTTTCTTTGAAAAATATATCGTTTCGCTATGAGAAGAAATCACCGGATGTGTTAAAGGAAACAAAGGGGCGTTTCGCGGCAAATACCATTTCGTGTCTTGTGGGTGGCAACGGAAGTGGAAAGACGACTTTACTGCGGCTGATGGCAAGGCAGTTTCGACCGTATCATGGGAAAATGAGTTCGGTAAACTTTTCATATCTGCCGCAAAATCCGATGTATTTGTTATTAGAAGAGACAGTGCAAAAAGAATGGGATAAAATGAGCCAATGTTCGAAGGAATTATTTTTGCGGTTTGGTTTAGAGGGACTAAAAAAGCGGAATCCACAGGATTTGTCCGGTGGAGAAAAACAGCGGCTTGCGCTTTGTGTTGCACTCGGAAAAGAGGCAGATTATTATTTTTTGGATGAGCCGACCAAAGGAATGGATGCAAAATCAAAGAAGATATTTGGTGAACTTTTAAAAGAGTGGACCAAAATGGAAAAATCCATTGTGATGGTGTCGCATGATATGGAATTTACAGCGAAGTACGCTGACGAAATTTCACTTTTGTATCAGGGCGAAATCATTGTGCAGTGTCCGGTGAGAGAATTTATGGAAGAAAACCAGTTTTACACGACAGGGATGAACCGGGTGACCAGACGGGTAAATCCACACATAATAACCATTGAGGATGTGAAGAAATATGCAAAAAGAAAAAATTCGCAATAGTATCCTTGGCATACTTGCCTTTGTATTGCTTTTTTATGAAATCATTGTGTTAAAGGGAGAAAATTATTATCTTGTGAGTATGGCGGTTTTACTGATTGCTTTGTTTGGTTTTTTTGCTCACTTTGAAAAAGAACGGCCGGGTGTTATGCTGCTTACGATGATTGCGTCGCTTTGTGCACTTGCAATTGCCGGAAGAATTGCATTTTTCTTTTTGCCGCAGATAAAGCCAATCGCGGCTGTCGTAATTTTAGCGGGTGTGAGTTTTGGAGGTGAAGTAGGTTTTGTGACAGGAGCATTAAGTGCTTTTGTTTCTAATTTTTATTTCGGTCAGGGCTCATGGACACCTTTTCAAATGGTGGCACTTGGTCTGGTAGGATTTTTTGCCGGCGTATTTTTCTACGGACGGGAGAGTAAGCGATGGCTTGTAGCACTCTATGGCTTTTTTGCTGTCGTTATCATCTACGGAGCCATTGTTGATTTAAATACCATCTTTTTTACTTCACAGCAGCTTTCCTTATCGGTGGTTTGTTTTGTGTATTTGTCAGGACTTCCTTTTAACCTGTTGTTTGGAGCAGCGACTGCCGGATTTTTGTTCTGTTTGTATAAACCCGTTCTTCGGAGGATTGAAAGAATGGTAAAGAAATACCGGTTGTTTGACAAAAACGAAGTTTAATAGTAGAATGATATGATGTAATGTATCTTTTGAAAGGGGATTGCATAGATGAAAAAAGTTGCGGTAATTACAGATAGTAATAGTGGGATTACTCAGTCAGAAGCAAAGAAGCTTGGCATTCACGTTGTGCCAATGCCTTTTTTTGTAAATGGTGATACATTTTATGAAGATATTAGCATGAATCAGGATGAGTTTTATGGATATCTGGCGCAGGGCGCAGATGTAATGACATCACAGCCGGCACCGGATACATTAATGAAACTGTGGGACAGTGTGTTAGAGTGTTATGATGAAATCGTTTACATTCCGATGTCGAGTGGATTGAGCAGCTCTTGCGGAACTGCCATGATGCTTTCTTATGAAGAAAAGTACGAAAATAAAGTTTTTGTTGTAGATAACCAGAGAATTTCGGTTACACAGAGACGCTCTGTAATGGATGCCATTGAACTGGCACAGAATGGTTATGATGGCAAACAGATTCAGGAGATTTTGCTTCGTGAGAAATTTGAGTCCAGTATTTATATCATGGTGGACACGCTTTCTTATCTGAAAAAAGGTGGACGAATTACACCGGCGGCTGCAGCTATCGGAACCGTATTAAGAATCAAACCGGTTTTGCAGATTCAGGGAGAAAAGTTAGATGCTTATGCAAAAGTAAAAACTTTGAAGGCGGCAAAAAGCACAATGATTAAGGCAATTCGCCATGACTTTGAAGAACGTTTCCATGATCCGGATGGAGATAATTTTTACATGCATGTTGCTTATACGGCAGATGATACCGAGGCACAGGCGTTTCGTAAGGAACTAGAGACAGAATTTCCGGGACATCGGGTGGATTTTGTTGACCCGCTTTCCTTAAGTGTTTCGTGTCATATCGGACCGGGCGCATTAGCAGTTGCAATTTCAAAAAAAGTTCCGGAATTAGGATAATAGAATAGAGAGAAATAATTAGAACCGCCTGCACCGGTATGTCCGGTACAGGCGGTTCTTTTGGGGTGAAAGGAGAATAAAAACTAGTTTGTCTTCTTTACATAAACGTCATTATCATCAATGTCGTCATCTTCGAAATCATCCTCAAACTCGTCATAATCAAAGTCACCATCAAAATCAGCGTACTTTGGATTCATATAACGGTATACAGCAAATGCGATAGCAGCTACAGCAGCAACTGCACCGATAATAGCCAAAATCCAAAGAACAAAACTTTTATTTTCTTCCTCTGCTTTTTTCTTGTTTAACAACTCAGTAATTTTAGCGTTGTTTATCATTTCCTCAAATTTTCCTGACATAATAAAAACCATCCTTTCTCAAAAAGATTCTTTAACCATATTGTAACACGAATAGTTATGGAATACTATACTTTTTTTATCAAATTATAATTTTGTCAGTTTGGCAAACGAAGAGCGGAGCTTTCTCTGTCCAAATCCATCAAATTCAATGACAACCTCATAGTCGTTTGTTAGTTTTGTGAGGGAGCGGACAATGCCCTGCCCAAATTTCGTGTGTGACACCCGGTCGCCAACTTGATAATCCGGAGCACCGGCAGGTGAAGCACTTCCCATTCCCTTTTGGATGTAAGGGTTATTGGCAAATGGATTTTTGCGGTCCTTGGTATAAAGAGAAGCTTTTGTCCTCGAAAATTCCGTTGGTTTACTTTCGGTCTCCGGTTTAAGGACTGCGCCATAGGTCTGTTTCACCAAGTGGCGCGGAATCTCGTTAATAAAGCGTGATGGGCGGTTGAAATTCATTTCACCGTTACGCATGCGCTGATTTGCGCTGGTAAGCGTCAGCTTTTTCATGGCACGGGTAATTCCCACGTAGCAGAGTCTGCGTTCTTCTTCCAGTTCAGATGGGTCATCGCCAAATACGGCGGAAGCCCCCGGGAAGATTGTTTCTTCCATACCGCAAATATAAACGTTTGGAAATTCCAGTCCTTTAGCACTGTGGAGTGTCATCAAAAGCACCTGCTCAGCGTCATCGGATACCGTGTCAATGTCTGCCACGAGAGCGATGTCTTCCAATAAGTCGTTTAACGTGCCGCCATTATTATCTTCTTCATATTGAACAATCTTATTCATCAGAGATTCAATATTTTCGATGCGGCCATTTGCCTCATCGGTGTCTTCTGCCTCTAATTCACGGACATAACCGGTTACATCCAAAAGTTCCTGAGTCATATCCTCAAGCGAATACATTTCGCCGCGTAATTTCATGCGAAAATGCTCAATCAGGCTGACAAAAGAATGAATTTTTGCACTGGCGCGGGTGCATCCCGGAATTTCATCCACACGGCGAAGTGCCTCATAAAATGGCATTTCCTGCGAAAAAGCATAATCTGAAATACGTCCGATGGTTGTCTGACCGATGCCTCGTCTTGGAATATTGATGATTCGTTTAATCGCGATATCGTCCGCACTGTTATTGATTGTTTTCAGGTAACAGAGGATATCTTTAATTTCCTTTCTGGCATAAAAGTTGACAGCACCGATAATCCGGTAAGGAATGCCCTCGTAAATAAGTTTTTCCTCAAATACACGGGATTGTGCATTGGTACGGTATAAAATAGCAAAGTCGCTGTAGGACATGCCATCCTTTACCTGACGGTGAATGTCAGCGGCAATGCCCTGAGCCTCTTCATATTCATTATCGTAGCGCCCATAGGAAATCGGAGCACCTGCCTCAGCCGTTGTCCAAAGCGTTTTTTCTTTACGCATGGAGTTATGTTTAATTACTCCGCTAGCAGCCGCAAGAATATTTTTAGTGGAGCGGTAGTTCTGCTCCAATCGTATAACTTTCGTTGCCGGAAAGATTTTTTCAAAATTCAAAATATTGTGAATATTTGCACCGCGGAACCGGTAAATCGACTGGTCATCGTCACCAACCACGCAAAGGTTCTGGTAGCGGGATGCCAGCAAACTTAATAATGTAAACTGTGCGGTGTTTGTATCCTGATACTCATCCACCAGAATAAATGGAAAACGCTCCTGATAATGGTTTAGTATTTCCGCATTTTGCCGGAATAATTGCACAGTAAGCATAATTAAGTCGTCAAAATCCAAAGCATTGTTCTGTTTTAAGCGCTTTTGGTATTCTTTATAAACCCGTCCGAAAATCTTCTTATTGTATTCTTTTGCTACTTCGTCAGCATACTGCTCCGGTGTTTTTAACTCGTCCTTTGCCGAGGAAATAGCATTTAAGAAAGTGCGTTCTTTATATTTTTTTGTATCAATATTTAATTGTTTGCAAATATCTTTCATCAGTGATTTCTGGTCATCGCTATCATATATCGTAAAGGCGTTATCATAACCCAAATGGTCGATAAATCGTCTTAAAATACGAACACAGGTAGAGTGGAAGGTGCTTACCCAGATACTGCCGGCACCATATTCAATAATGTTATTCACACGCTCGCGCATTTCGTTTGCCGCTTTATTAGTAAAGGTAAGGGCAAGAATGTGGTAGGGCGGTACTTGATGTTCCTCAATTAAATATGCAATTCGATGGGTGAGAACACGGGTTTTTCCGGAGCCTGCACCCGCTAAAATAAGGAGCGGTCCCTCAAAGTGGAGAACCGCTTCTTTTTGTTTGTCATTTAATCCTGCAAGTAATTCGTTCATAGTAACCTCAATTCTATCCGTAATTTATTTGTCTTTTTTCTGCTTCGCTTCATCGGAAAGAGTTTCGTCAATTAAACGCTCCACTAACTGTTTTTTGAGGTAAGCATCAAAACTGAGCAGGCAGATAAAAGCGAAACGGGAGAGAAAGTCTGCTTCGTCTTCATCCTTAACATCCGGAAACAGATTTTGTGAATACTTAAATCGTCTCAAAATGTCTTTGGTAAGATTATCTGTCTGTATGCGTTCCATCTCAAAAATGACGCGGTAGATTTCTTCCAGTGAAATATCCCTTGATTTTTTGTCATAGAACATATCCGTCAGCGGGCGGAAGATTTTCTGCGTATCATTGATTGATAATACATTTTTAAAATAGTAAATAAAAATCAGAAGATACATATGCTCTTTGGAATATTTTTTCTTGACCGGTGGCGGAAGAAAATCGTTTTTGGTGTAGTTGTTAATCATGGTTTTTGTAAGTATTTTATCGTCATCCAGACGCTTACATGCAGCAAGATGTTCGTCCATAAATGTCGTAACCTGATCCATGTATAAATCAATATTAGGGATGTCTTCCGGATTTATGTAATCGATGTTTTTCAGTTTTCCGATGATATCCATAATGCTTTCTTCGGTTGCGTTATCCATTCCGGTACCTCTTTCCTAATGTCATTTAAGTTTAAGTATAGCGGATTTTGGTGAGTAAATCAACTGATAGTTTGTGACAAGTGTTTGTTCCTAAAATGAAATTTTAAATTCCACTTCCCCACGGGTCGGTGGAATTCAGTCCTG
>ERZ857969.82-NODE-82-length-143265-cov-15.246861_pt1 | contig 143265 bp, 127 predicted proteins | sample MGYA00519864_ERZ857969 | MGnify/ENA primary metagenome ERZ857969 (study PRJEB31778, sample SAMEA3449382) | human gut metagenome | biome: human gut; feature: human-associated habitat; material: faeces | place: United Kingdom | collected 2010/2012 ...
TTAAGTCTTATTTGTTACCGCTTACCGCGGCGACTTGTATATAATATCATCAGGTACACACATTGTCAACAACTTTTTTAATTTTTTTTGCTATTTTTTTGGTTTTTTATATCATAATGGTATTTATCACAATATATATGTATTTATTCATTCCTATCATACTATATATAGTAATACATTTTTACAATTCTTATGTATTATATGTTACAAAAATAAAAATGACACTATATTCTTAATGCATACATCAAGAATATAGTGTCGTTTTTATTATAGATTATATTTGTCCTGTCTGCTGATATTTATTCCAGGCATTCTGATATTTAAATGTATATATAATAGAATATACTCCACAAACTATAATAAGCCATCCTCCTGGCATTCCTGAAAGAAGAATCACATAAATAAAATTAATTATTGAATATGCTGTAATAATAACGGCACATGCTCTGCTCTTTGCCAAATGTATTCCAAGCCCAAGTCCCACCACAATCATGACATCAACAAGACCTGCTATATTTCCAGCCATTACTACATTAACAATGAATGTTATAGCTCCAATTACATATGCAATTATAGCCGCTGCAGTTATATTCTTAGTAATTGATTTAATATTAGCACATTCATTAAACTCTTTCTTTGTCATTCTTGTTGTACCTGAATACATACTTTCCGGCATAACATACTGATTATTCTGCTGGCATACGTTTTCTGACTGATATGTGTTATTCTGCTGCATACTTTCATCGCTTTCTAACGGTGCCCCACAACTTTTGCAAAATCTGGCTCCAAGTTCATTTGCTCTTCCACATGATTTACATATCATATTTCCATCCTCCCTTATTTTATCTTATTGTACTAAAGAGTAAGCTTGTTATTGGATTACAATTATATAACGATTCTAAAATTGCATTACCATGTATCTGCACTAATATATTAGAAGCTGCTTGTGTTCCACTTATTGCTGTCACAACGGTAAAGAATATCCATACAACTGCAATTCCCTCTACCAGCCCGACTATTAATCCGCCCAGCTTGTCTGCCTGTTTTATTACCGGAAGTCTTCTTATTAACCCTGTCGCTGCAACTACAACTCTAAGTACTATCGATACCACCACCATTATGACTAAATACGCAATAGCTGTCAACACTATATCCGCTAACCTGAATGCAATTAATCTTATAGTAATTTCTTTAACAGATGCTTCTCCATATTCTCTGATTACAGACATAAGTTCAGAGTCTGGCATTGCCTTAACTGCTTCCGTAAGACTCTCTGGCAGATTAATCTTATCCCCGACCTCAGCCACCACATCCGTTACTGTCTGTATATGTGATTCTACCTGACTTATATCAATGCCACCCGTAAGAACCTGTTTATCTTCAAAATACTCATCTACTTCTTTATTCTCATAAAGAACTGTATATATTGACTGAGCTATATTTTCATCTATATTAGTATTATTTTTTATTGCCGTAGTCGCCAACGGTGCTATTACCACCGCTGCCATTATCGTTATTATCATTGATACCAGCGACAAAACAAGTCTTATTACACCTTTTCTCCAGCCTATAAGTGCAAATATTACCAGTATAAGTATTACTCCTGCTAACAGCATTTCGCCGTCCTCCTTATCATTTCAGTTTTATTGACTGTATGTATTTTGAATTAACTATTGTATAGCTGCCTCTTGCTCCAGTTGGCAAAACATTTATCACTGGCATATCAAAACTAATATCTGCCAGCTTCTTACCGCTCATATTCAGGAGCACAAATGTTGATGCATTACTCATTACAACGCTCTTGCCGTCAAACTGCATATCTGTATACTGTATGCCAAATGTTGTGTCAAATATATGTTTTCCTGATATATTATAGACAACAAGCTTATATGGATCTCCCGATTCTGAATTATCAAGAACAAGACCTATGTACTGGTCGCTGCAAAATATTTTTTGTATTTCATTATCTATATTAATAGTATGTTCCAGACTTGGATATTCTTTTATCTTATAAATGCTCACTACATTTTCACCAACCGCAACTGCTGTTGTGTCATTTACAAATTTTACATCTCCAACTATAATATCGTCATAATTAAAGCCACCAACAACTCTTTCTGTTTCGTTTTTTCCAACATCAGAGAAATTGTAAAACACTACATTTGTTTTAATCTCATCTCCGCTCACTTTTATAAACGAAGCTATTAGTTTCTTCGCATCTGATGATATACTTATATCTATAGGATAACCATCTCCCGACAATGTCGTTTTAACACTGTATATCTTCTCACCATTTGTGTCATACATATTAATATAATTGGCATTATTATCCTCAAGGACCGCTGCCATCTTTCCACTGTCTGATACTTCTATCTGAAGTATCGGCATTGATGTATCTGCTTTACCAACCTGTCCACTCGTATTAAATGAATACGCACTGCTTCCATTGATATCTGCAACAGCTATAGAATTACCGCATATGCTGACCTTTGGATTCTGCATCGAATACGTCTGGTTCCATATCACCTTACCACTGTTCTTATAATAGGAAATTCCATCATTACTATATCTTACATATCCATCTGCAAATGCTATATATTTCGAAGATTCTATATCCTCTCGATTTACCGAATTGGTTATTTCATAAGATGAGTAATCATAGTTATCTATTACTCTTGATACTATGTAAACTGCAGCCAGAATAACTACGATTATAATAGTAACAACAACTGCGACCCGACTCTTATATCTCCTTATTTTTCTTTTTACAGTAGCTTCATCCAGAACATCTTCATTATCTTCTGTTGATGCTGCCATTTCCCTGTTAATACTAATCACTTTCTTTACGGGAGCATTTCGGTCCCCGTTAAATCTGGATTTACCAGATATTATATCTGCCATATATTTCCCCTTTTCTATTGCATCTCGCATTAAATTAATTATACAATATTGGGGAATTTAATCAAGGAAGTTTTATCTGCTGACCTATATATAAAAAATTCTCATCTTTTATATTATTATATGTAATAACTTCATTGCATTTAGATGTATCACCATAATATTTTTTACATATTCCCATAATTGTGTCGCCAGCTTTAACTGTATATGTCTTTACTTCATTTGCCGTTGCAGCTACAGTCTGCTCTTCCACCGGCTGAGCAGCCGTTACCGTAACATTCTCAGTAGAAACTACACTTGTAACAGCTGTCTGGCTTGTTGTCTCCGCTTCTGTAGGATATACTCCACCTTCAAGCTTATTAACAGGAACCACCTCCTCTTGTGTTGCTGTATCATTTCCTGACATCTGAACTATAAGACTGCTTATTGACTTGTCAAATTTTTTCATTTTCTGATAATTGTTCATCAGGTTAATTCCAATGACAAGAATAACAATTACCATAAAAGTACTTACTCCATACATAAATCTTGCATTCTTTTTCTGTTCATGTAATTCCTCTTTTTCTCTTATTATACTACGGATTGATTTCATAACCTTATCTGGTCCGTCTTCACTTGACTTTCTTTCGCGTCGCTCAAGCATATATTCCTGCATTTCATAATTTCTTTCATAAAAGCATACATATCCTTTCTGCTTCTTTAGTTCACCATTTTCATATAAGTAGAAATTTTCTTCTTTCTCAACCGTATCAATCAGATAAAATGTTTTCATTGTACCTGCAAAATTATCAAGATGTATTTTCTTTAATTTCATCATTCTTTCAGGTGTAACCTCTGGAATTGCTGCAAACCATCCAACTACTGCTAAATCTGGAAAATATTTTTCAACATCTGAATATATCCCATTCCATACACTTTCGTTAAAATATACTCCTTTTTCTTCAACTTCTGTCCCCAGCTTTGCTTTTATTATTCCCTTAATAAAAACACATTTTTCATCCCCATCAGTCTGATTTTCACCCAAGAGTACTCCCGCCTGTGAGTCTGACGGATTATTGTAAGCAATTGAATTTATATATGTAAAAGCATAATCCTCTATATATATTTTCTTATCAGAACTCACTTCGCCTATCTGTTTAATATTTTTCGGTCTCCTTATGGCCGCACCTCTTGTAACTTGTTTTGACTTGTCCGAATTTTCTTCATTACATATTATTTCTATCATGGTGCCTCCTTATATTATTACTCTTTTGAATAATATCACTACATAACGAAAAAATTTATCAGATTTTGTCATTCATTTAAAAAATATCAGAAACATTTTTGGTAATATTTAATCTCTTTTTCGCGTACACATTATAAAGAGCCTGTCTAAGCTACTAAAATGACCTGGAGGCAAACTCATGATTTATTATTTTGATTCAAAAAACCCTAAAGCTCCCGCTCAAATGGGAAGACTACTCACCGATATGGTTACCCAAAAAATTCTTCCTCACCAAGAAATTGTAATTCTGTGTATTGGAAGCGACCGCTCTACTGGTGACAGTCTAGGTCCTATAATAGGTCATCAGTTTAGAAACTTCATTTCTCCTGGTATCTATCTGCTTGGCGACCTTAACCAGCCTGTTCATGCTGCAAATCTTAATTACTGTATTAAATCTATGCAAAAAACATTTGATAATCCTTTTATAATTGCAATTGATGCATCCCTTGGAAAAGAAGATCATATTGGCATGATAACTCTGGGAAGCGGACCACTTAAGCCCGGTCTTGGAGTGAAAAAAAAGTTGCCTGAAGTTGGAGATCTTCATATCACAGGAATAGTTAACTCTTCCCATGACATGGAATCATCCACACTTCAGACAACCCGTTTGTCAATTATATTCCAGATAGCTGATGCTATCGTTCTGGCATTAAGAACATTTAATGACGATTATTATATACAGCAAGAGCCTGAGCTATCGTATCTGCTGAGTCAGACTTCATAATAGAATTAAGTTCTGAAAGCTTATCTACATTAATAAATTCTTTACCAAGATACGCTTCATAATTAGATGATATGTATATTCTCTGCTTCTTAACCAAATCATCAAGTTCATCATACTCCACTTTTTTCTTTTCAAGCTCAGTTTCCATATTGCATATTTTGTCTGCATAGCGTTCATTAATCTCCGAGATAATATCAGCCTTGGTATTCTTTTCAAAATCCTCCAGGGCTGACTGTTTCTCATCTTCAATCTCCGCTATGTCATCATACAATGCTTTAATCTGAGAATCAAATGGTTCAAGCCCATACATATCTTCATTCTTATCTTTTCTGATGTTCTTCTCAATCTTCTTAATACGCTTATTGTTATCTTTTATCTGCGTTCTTGTACTCTGGGCAGCCATTATAGTTTCAGAATGTTTCAGCACAATCTTTCTAAAGACAGCCTTTACAACAACAATACATATAAATGATACAGCTATACAATATATAAGAAGAATCCATTGCGGAATCACCGGCAATAAGAATAAAACTATTGGAACAGCCACAAACAATCCCACCATGACAGCTATATCAATCACATAATCCAAAAGCTGCTTGGGATTAAACACCGATATAAATAACTGACTGTTATATATTTTAGAGATATTCTCATGTATAAACGCTTCATTAATCTGATCTTTAAGATCATCATTCTGCGCTCTTAAAGATGCTGTCTCTGCGCTTATTCTTTCTTTAACGCCTGCCATCTTGGCTTTATCTCTTTCAGCAGAAACAGTCTTAATTTTTTCTTTATCAGCTTCTATTGACTTATCATACCCGGCACATATAGCATCTGTACTCGCTTTAATTTTGGAATCTGTTTCATTCTGTTTTTCTTTTCTCGCGTTATCTAATTCCTTAGAAATATCTTTAACGCTTTCCGCAAGCTTTTCAAGTCTGTCTTTCTTCGTATTATGTTCCTTAACGTCGCCAATAATCTGTTCAAGCTTCTTCTGATTGCCATTCAGTATATTCTGTTCTGCCATCTGCTCACCAACTTCCGTATACACTAATATTTCATCTTATTATTTGTTCTCACGATAATAATTAATAAGACATCCATCAAGAATTATCTGTCTCTCATCATCTGTAAGTTCATCCAGCTTAAGTTCGAACTCTTTCATATCTTTATTAACAACAAAAGCCTTGATTGTAGATACTTTATTCTTAATTGCATCCTGAATCTCTGGAATAAAGATATAATCTCCATTCTCAAACGGAAGCTCTCCCTTATCAATTATGAATGGAAGCATCCCCCAGTTGATAAGATTTGAACGGTATCTCTTAGTTGCATACTCATTAGCAATGTTAGCCCATCCGCCAAGTACCTTCTGGCATGATGCTGCCTGCTCTCTTGCTGAACCATCACCCGGTTTAACTGCAAATATAGTACTTCCAACACCAACATTAGACTTATGCACATCATATGTTTCTTTAATCTTATGCATAATGTCTCTCAGCTCTGGTAAAGCTTCTCCCATGCACTGTCCTGCTTCTCTTGCCTTCTCTGCCTTCTGTACTTCCTTAGCACGTCCTACATATGCAGGATCCTTTCTTGAAAGTGCAAATTCAGCAAGACCAAGAGGATTAGATCTGAATGATGATGTCTCTCCCGATGGAATAAGCTCATCTGTTGTTGTAACAGGATCATGTATCTCAGATACAACCTTAATAATAAGATTCTCTGGAAGTGCAACCATCTCTGGCCAATCCTTGATATTAGGTCCAAACTGGATTTCCTGTTCCGGATCTGCAACACCCTTGCTGTCAAATACTCTGTTAGCATAGATTGAACTATCAAAATGATATGCTGGTCCTGTGAACTCTACATCCATGTCTGTTGCTGCTGTAAGGTATCCCTTATTAGCTGCTGTTGCTGCAATAGAACGTGCATCCATAAGTGCAACAGATGATATCTGTCCATTCTGTAATTTAGAACCTTCTCTGTTAGGGAAGTTTCTTGTTGAATGTCTGATTGAGAATGCATTATTAGCAGGTGTATCTCCTGCACCAAAACATGGTCCGCAGAATGCGGTCTTAACGATTGCACCTGTCTCCATAAGATCTGCAAGTCTTCCATTTCTTGCAAGTTCAACATAAATTGGTGTACTTGCAGGATATACGCTAAGTGTAAATTCATCTGCACCAATTGACTTTCCTTTAAGAATGTCTGCTGCTGCACATATGTTTTCAAAGCCACCACCAGCACATCCGGCAATAATTCCCTGATCAACATAAAGTCTGCCATTCTTAATCTTATCTGTAAGCTTATATTCAACCTGTCCATCAAGGCTTACAAGAGCCTTCTTCTCTACATCATGAAGAATATCCTCGAGGTTATCATTAAGTTCTTCAATTGTATATGTATTACTTGGATGGAATGGCATAGCAATCATTGGCTTGATTGTGCTTAAATCGACATATACAACACCATCGTAATAAGCAACATTTCCAGGATTAAGTTCCTTGTAACTCTCACTTCTTCCGTGAATATCATAGAATTCCTTAACCAAATCATCTGTTCTCCATATAGATGAAAGACATGTTGTCTCTGTTGTCATAACATCTACGCCAATTCTGAAATCAGCACTAAGTGATGAAACACCAGGTCCAACGAACTCCATAACTTTATTCTTAACATAACCATTACCAAATACTGCACCTATAATAGCAAGTGCAACATCCTGAGGACCAACACCCTTTGCCGGTTCTCCTGTCATATAGATAGCAACTACTCCTGGTCTGTTAATATCATAAGTCTTATTAAGAAGCTGCTTAACAAGCTCTGGACCACCTTCACCCATAGCCATTGTTCCAAGAGCTCCATAACGTGTATGACTATCTGATCCAAGAATCATCTTTCCACCTTCAGCCAGCATCTCTCTTGCAAACTGATGGATTACAGCCTGATGCGGTGGTACATATATTCCGCCATATTTCTTTGCACATGTAAGGCCAAACATATGGTCATCTTCATTAATAGTTCCGCCAACTGCACAGAGACTGTTATGGCAGTTAGTAAGTACATAAGGAATTGGGAATTTCTCAAGACCTGAAGCTCTTGCTGTCTGTATAATTCCAACAAATGTAATATCATGTGAAGTCATCTTATCAAACTTAATCTTTAACTTCTCCATGTTTCCAGATGTGTTATGGTTTTCAAGAATTCCATATGCAATAGTATTCTTAGCAGCCTCTTCCTTTGTTACTGAACATCCTGTCTTGGCAGCTACTTCATTCACAGCCGAAGCACTATCCTCAACAATATCGACACCGTTGATAAGATATGCTCCTCCATCACTTAATTTAATCATGCTTTCTCCTCTTTCTATATATCATTACGGTTTCCCGCTTAATATCCGTTATTCATATCCTCATTATATAACATATACAAACATTAAAGATAAGGTGTAACTTTTTCTACTATTGATGCTATAGTGTCATTATCTGCAGTTCCCGGAACCCATCCAACATTAACTGTATCACCTTTAATTCTAGGAATAATATGCATATGGAAATGAAATACTGTCTGCCCTGCTACTTCTCCATTGTTCTGAACAATATTAAGTCCATCAAAATCCAATGCTTTCTTATACGCTTTAGAAATCTTAGCTGCTACTTTAAATACATGTGCGGCAGTGTCATCATCAAGTTCATATATATTGTCAAAATGTTCCTTCGGCAATATAAGTACATGTCCTTTAGCGGCAGGACTTGCATCGAAAATAACTTTTACAATATCATCCTCATAAAGAGCATTTGTTGGAATCTCGCCGTTTGCCAGCTTGCAAAAAATACAATCATCCTTTTTCATACTATTTCCTCACTTTGCGCGAAATTTGTCGAAATACTTTTGTTTACATGTATTTCGAATATGTATATACTTTTATATGATAACTTAAAGAAGGTTCAATTACAACCTCATAGAAAAAAACTTATTAAATTAATGTTCGAAAGGAATTCTTATAAGATGTTAAACTATGATGAATATAGAAATCTATGTTGCTTAATAAACGAAAATCCCGACATAATTTCTGTCTTTGACAACATGTCTATGTTTTCTATTGATGAATTATCCATCGATTCCCATGATATAAAGAATCATCTGGCATATTTAAAAACCAGTTTCCAGCTTTTAAAAAAGAAATCTCCTGAACTGTCTGAAAACAAATATATAATACGTATGGAAGATGTCCTGTCACAGCTTATATATCACATGGAAAGAACAACTCTTTACAGATACAGCATGAAAAAAGCTGACAAAAAACCAGTTAATATCAACGATATTATGTATGAAGTTCCAGACATAATTGATGACGTAATCGATAATACATGTACATTTACCTTCTGTCTTGATAATATTCCCGATATTCTCATAAATCCTGACCAGCTCAAAACCCTGCTTACAGAAGCTGTCCAGAATGCGTGTGAAGCATCAGACTGCACTGGTGAAATCACCCTTATAACCAGAAAGAGTAACAATTATGTAATCACAGAAATTATTAATAATGGGGGTCTGCCATCACACGATGATTCTTCATACCTATCTGATTACATTAAACTATCCAGACCTTTCTATTCAACAAAATCTGGTCATATAGGAGTTGGTCTGTCAATAATACATCAGATATGCCTATCCAGTAACGGTTATGCCAGACTCACTGAATCAGACGGAAAAACAATATTATGCATACGTTTTCCTATTATTTCTGAAAATTAAATATTTCATCTAACATCCTGAGAGTCTTAAGGTTTCCCCGTGCTGTCATTGCTCCTGTCATAAATGCACGATGGAATGTTTCTCTACCTTCCACTATCTGGTCAAATGTTTCTTTTGAAAGCTTTCCTATGACATCAGCACTCTTATTCTCTCCGAATGTTACTTTTATGTCTCTTCCATCTACATAAATACTTATAAGCTTATCTTTATCACTTATTGATATCATATATGTACTCTTATATCCTGTTGTAGGATTAAAATTATCTCTAAAAACATTAAGATAATAATCATCTCCACCATTTTCCTGATCATTAAGGAGTTCCTTATATATACTTGCAAGCGATTCAATATCCTGCTTCTGTGTCTTAACAAATGCATCATCAGAAGCATATTTTGATAGCTGTTCACTTTCTTGTGGTGTAAGCTTAATAGTATCCTTAAGCATATTGTTCTTAATAGTCTGACTACTTGATGGAAGCTGCATAATTCTTTGTGAAATTGTTCTATATACATTCTCAGCATATTTTTCTATTATTATTTTGTAATTATCATTAAACTCAAAATCAGTAGTATCATCTATATATGCACTAAGTGCCGGTCCTATCTTTCCACCAATAATTTCCCATGAATTATTAAGTGCAAGTGTCACTTCCCTTTCTCCATATGTTCTTGCCATTACAACTGGAAACATATACTTATCTAAAATCTGTGACTTATCAGAATAAAGCCAGCAGGAATCAAGAAATGTCTGCATATATCCCCCCATTCCTACCCATTCAACTGTAGTTGCAAGAATAATACCATCTGCTTCTGTAACAGTCTGTGACAGTGTTGTTATTGTATTCTTCATCTCATACAGATTATATCTGTTCACATTGACATTAAGCTCATCAAGAACTTCCTGTATCTTATTAATAACTAATATTGTAGGGTCATCAACAAGCCCTCTTCCACCATAATATATATTAATATTCATCTTATAATCCCCATATATATCAAAAAATAAATATTGTCACTTACCGTGATATACCAATCAGAATATAGCATAAAATCTAGCTTATTTCAACCTTGAAGGATATAGCTGCAATTTTTAACACATCTCCATCAGAAAGTTTTTTACGTTCATGATTGCCAAGCCGTTCTCCATTAAGATATGTTCCGTTGGTAGCATTAAGATCCTCAACCAGATATTCATCATCTTTAAATGCTTCATGATATATACAGCAATGCATACGACTCACTACCTGTGCTTTTATTACAACATCTGACATCTTTTCAAAACTTCCTATTACATATGGATACTTATCCATGCATATTACCCCGTCTTCATTCTCGACCCCTCTTATATATATAAGCACTTCTCCTATAAGATTTTCTTCCTGCAATACAAGTTTTAATTCTTTTCTACTGTTCTTTTCCGGCATATATTCAGACAACAGCATTGTCTCATTGCATATATCGTCATACGAAACCGTTTTTTCTTCTATGCATTTGTTGTTTACATTGACACTCTCATTATATAATACCTGTGCTGTATCTTTCTTCACAACATATGGAATTGACTGTTTCTGCGTAAGTATAACAGACTGCAGTTTTTTATGTTCTTTTTTGCAAAACACTAATATTCCTATTCCGGCACCAATGCATATAAAACTCAGGACAGATGGAATTCTGAAAGGTATTAATCCTGGTACAAATATACTTAACAGACCAAAAGCCATACTTACTACACCAATAATAACTCTTCTTATATTAACATCTGATTCATCTGCCTTTTCTTCTTTATCCGAAATCATCTGTTCAGCTATAACAGTTTTTATTTCTTTATCCCGTTTTTCTGGCATATCTTGTATAACAGATTCTTCCTGTTTTTTTACTTTTTTAATCCCAAACATTCTCATAAGGTTAAATGGATCATAATCTCCAACAATTACCTTCTGATACACTTCATATAATTGTACGATACTCTCCTTATCCAGACTATGATCAAAATGTTCCAATATAAATTCAAACAATATTTTGAGGCTTTCGTTAAAACTATATCCATTAACCTTTGTATGATACACAAACTGCAGCTTCTTTGTTCCAACATCCATATATATGAACCTGGGTTCTATCTTCACATGATCTATATCTAACATATAATCTTCTGCTATTCTTACCATTTCAGATATATTAACACATATGGATTTAACATCCTCCATTGTCATTTTCCCATATTCATAATACTTACTCAGCTGCTGTCTTGATGTAATGTCGTAATATATTCCATATCTGCCATTAACAGAATACATTGAGAATCTTAAAAAATGCTCTGGTTTATTGCGCCTAAGCATTTTGTACTGGTAATCATCATATTCAACATTATCTTCTATCACAAGATAATTGCTGTTGTTCTGATGCTCATATTTTATATTAATATTTTCCTTCCCCAATATTAATCCTCCCCTAATTCTTAAGTTCTTTAAGTGCATTGACTATTCTTATAGTTTTTTCTGGAGAACTCGTTCTTACAATTGATGCTTCTGGTTCTATTTTGTATTTTTTCGAAAAAATCACTCTTCTCTTAAGATATTCCTCCGTTTTTATTCTATACATGTCCGTATCTTCATCATTAAATCCCTCTAATTCTGTCTGGATAACAAACTGACTGTTAACGCTGCGCTGAATGAGATTATCATGTATATCACAACTTGCTCTCATAACAACAATGATTATCAACATAAACAATGGTGTAATAACCGCATTTTCCACTGTATATGATGCCCTTAACCACATATCATCACCCCCACATAAGATATAAATATAAAAGGTATAAATGGTATTGTATCTTTTCTTTTTAATCTTTTTATAATAAGCAGTACCCCAGAAATTATGCTTACAAACATCAATGCCATAAAAAATACTGATGTTGCCTTTTTTATGCCTGTAACAATTGCAATTATTCCCATAACAAGTGCATCAGCCGCACCCATTATATGACTAATTACACATATCACAACAAATACTGTTGTAACAACCAATATAATAAACATTTCATAAACATCCACTTTCTTATATCCAAATATATATTCTGCTATCTTTATGCCAATTGCCAGAATACTCATCACTATTATCATATATACTGGAACTGCTCTTCTCTTTATATCCATAAAAGACATTATAGCCAGCCCCGTTAACATAATCAGACTTCCCATATACCCCCTTTGGATTATGAATGTATACATTTTTTGCAACATTCCATTCCTTTTATTTTTTCTTTTTTCACTTTAAGAATTGTTCTTTGCAATGCATAACAACTATCAGATGCATGATATTTATCACCATAATCTGTGTAGTATACAATTTTTGATGCACCCTTGCACAAACTACATGGGTAATACTTTCCTCCAGAAGCATTTCTTAAATCTGTAATTTCAGCCAGCGATGCTGCTTTTATGTTTCTTACCAGATAACTACACATCTTCTCTATGTGATATACTTCACCATACTGTGTTATGTAAACATACTCAGATTCGTCATTGTTATTTAACTCAAATCCATCTTTTTCCTCTCCTAACCATATATCAGTTATTCTTTTTTCATATATTGTAATCTGCCTTTTCCCTAATATATTGAATGGATTCTTAACAGTATATTTTAAAGAAATCTTCACGGTAGAATTATCATCCGCTATATCTGAACCATAAAAGTTCCATCCCGTATTACCGCCTGCTATATAATGTTTCTTAGCATAATCGCTGCCAATTTCATCTACAAAAATAGCAAAAAATGTAGACTTATATATTTCTCCCGTCATAACCTGACTTGTATAAGAATATGTATTAAACTTTCTTAATGCATTATATAATGCATCATTTACATGCATCCTTATTGAAATTAACTGCAACAAAAACATTACTGCCGCAACAGCATATAATATAACAGGTATAACCAAAGCCCCCTCTACAGTTGCTGATGCAGGAATGTCTCTTTTCATCAATTTTCGGTTAAAGTATGTCATTGACTGCTCTCCTCTCTTCGTAATTATTCCTGCATCGAACCGTTATTTAGAAGCATATGCTGCTAAACCATATTAAATATAAGAACAGCTTATTATCTGTACGTATGGCTGTCCTCTCCTAATAACACTAAACACTGCTGTTCCCGCCATACTCACAATATAATTTCTCATTCTGAAATCATCATGTCCCATACTTATCATCTTAATTTCCATTGCCCCCATAGTTCTGTAATTCTTATGTTCACTCCTTTCTAACATAAGCAGCATTCGTATATAATCCCTGTATTCCAAACCATCATCGTCTGTATCCTTGTCGGAATCAAACTTCATACCTAACAGATTTTCCAATGATAATTTCCAGTTTTTTTCGTTTTTCACAAGAGCAACTTTATTTCCTGCATACAAATCCCTCATATCCATTATTGCTTCACCATATGCCCACACCGACATTATCAGATATTGCCCGGCTTTAATAAGAGCCATATTACCTGTAAATCCTAATGCTCCTGCTGCAAATGAATACGCCTGCATTTTTTTTGACTTGTCTGTTATAAGATATGCCAGATTCATACCCGTTCTTATTCCTGATAATTCCAGCATTGTCTGTTCAAGATTTTCCTTATCACCGCTTTTTCCACACAGTATATATTCAAGCGTATAGTCAATACCGGCACTTTCATCGATATCCATATCAAGATAATCAGTAAAACAATTAAACTTCATCATCAGATACTCATTCATCAGAAACTGTTCCTTTATTTCTTCCGCCTTTGATTCCATACTCTCAATTTCCCCTGACATATCTGTTGCAAGACCTGCATAATTAACAGACTTTTCTGAAATATTATCTGTATCCATAACTAATGCCAGTATGCCATCAGTAATCAGCTGTCTTACTTTTTTTACAGCAGACAGACCGGAAGATTCTATAGAAAAATCCACTCCTGAATAATCAAACTTCATTCCCTTTGCGGACAATCCATATAACAACTGCCTGCATCTGACTACTGACGACATAACATCTCTGCTATTGTCATAATTAAGATTTTCTTCAAGTTTTTCAATCTGACTGCATACCCCATTAAGCACAATTAGATTTCTTGAAAGTGCCTGTCTCAGTTGTTGCATATCACACATTGTTTTCTTGTCTGACGCATTGTCTTCTTTCATAGACTTAAGATCTTCTATTAATTCATTACAAAGTTCTTCACCAAGAGTCTTTATTTCAGCAGAAACCTTTTCCATACATCCACCCAGTTTATTCTCTGCACCCGACTTTGCATCATCATATTCACCAAGCACCTCTAAAGCTTTCTCTGTCTGCTCTTTAGTTCCTCCAAGTACAGCTTTCAGCTTTATATAATTTCTCCTATATACATCCGAATATGAATTAATATAATCTTCCTCTTTTTGATTTTCTTCACTAGCTGCAACACCACTGGCATCTTCATACATATCATCTAATAATGCTGATACATCTGTGTAGCCAGGTTCCGAGTTGTCAATACTCATGTATACTTTTTTCTCATCAACATATACTGAATCCATTAAAACAATCCCATTAACTGCCGATTTGGCAAAATATCCCCCTGATGATACAGGTTCCCCCCTTCTTATTACAATTCCCGTATCTGTTGTCTCAATCCCTTCAACATATTTAATGAGCTGAAGTATTTTTAAGTCCACCTCCCACAAATCCTTTTCACAATCCTGTATATCCGATGTTATCTCCTTGATTTTTTCTACTTTTTGAAGTTCCTTTTCCGACTGTCTCATAACATCTGCCATCTCTGAAAACAATCCATATTGCATATATGAAGCAATTTCTTTTCTAAGATATATTCCACCCTGATCAGTTATGTACTCAACATTATCCACATCAACCCCCATTAATGAAACATTTTTCCCACAGGAATATATATTTTCTTCAGCATATTGTTCAATTCTTGCCTTAATTTTATCGCTATATTGAAGAAGCAGAATATCATATTCACTCAACATATCGTTATGATACGCAGAAAATGCGCCTTCCACAGATAACATGCACGCTTCCTTGATCTGCGTATTATAAAAACAATCTGATGCTGATCTGACACATGTACATATCAAAGAAAATATTATTGTCATTGACAATGCTGCCATTACCGTTATCTGCGCCTTAAATGTCTTATTATTCAACAACAGCCTCCATTTATCAGATTTTATTAGCCTGATTTGTCATCTTAGAAAGAATTGAATTAACCAGACTTGTTATCTGTTTTTTGAATACAACAACCAGTCCCACAAGAACAATTGTTATCAACACAACCTCTACAACACCCATGCCATCTTCACTATCCCAAAACTTTTTTATCGCATTCTTCATATTATCTTAACCTCCATAATTACCAGCTAAATCTGAAAAGACCATACTGCAGGAATCATAATTATTGCCATTACTATCATAAGCATCATCATCATTGGCATAAGCAGTTTAGTTGTAGCCTCTTCACCCTTTATCTTTGCCATATTCTTTCTTTTTTCAAATGCATCAGCCGTCTCCTCTTCAAGAAGACGCCGTAACTCTTTAGTCCCTTTTCTGATATTAGTCTGCAATAATGCTGCAAGCTTCATATATTCTCTCGTATCGCATCTTTTTCCAAATTGTTCATATGCCTTTAATTCGGATATTCCTGCCTGAATATTATAATCAGTCTTACATATCTCATCATATACAGGTCTGCGTACCGTCTTGCCATGTTCTATGTTATCCTTATAATCAGCTGCTATTTTATGCCATGCCATTCTTGTAGTCATTCCAGCACCAAGAAGCAATGTCAATTTCGATACAACTTCTGAATAATCATATAACAGTTCCTTTTTTCTCTTTATAGCATTGTCCTTTACTTTCTTTTTATCAGCTATAATTACTACTAATATAGCTGCCCCTCCAAGAAGGACAAATAATAACGGAGACACAGGCTTTTCACTTTCCTCATAGTATACTTTGCTGTCTGCTATATACTGTGGAAGGTTAATATTTCCATCCATTCTGCTACTACTGACAGCTGCTTCTATATCCTTTTGTGCCTGTATTTTTCTCCTATCTCCTGTACCATATTCTGGTGAATATACCGTTACTGTAAAATCGTATTCACTTTTATAATCCTCATATTCCATAATCAGCTTAAGTTCTACATTCTGACACTCATTTTCCAAAAAACTAATATTATTAACATTACCGTTATAATTAATAAGTTCATAATTTCCTGAATACCATGTCAAAGAAACTACACCTCTCTGTGCCGTTTCTGGTAATACAAGATTGCTAGTTACATGTTCAAGATTTTTATTTCTCCCACACATAATTCCAGCTATCTCCTCATATGCCTTTTCAAAGCATACGGCAGCTTCATCCTGTGACATAATTCTTGGTGCGATTTCAACATCAACAGATGTTATGCTCTCTCCATCTTCACCTACGACATTAATTCTCTTTACCTGTGTTTCTTCTCCAGGTTCAGGACGCTCTATACTGCAAAACAACTTATCTGAATTGTCCGTCATAAACATACTGATTACAGCCATGGCTGCACTAATAACAATTATTAATAATACCTTTCTTTCTTTTTTAAACTTCAATATTAACTATCCTCTTTGCCCACATATCAGAAACAACATATACCGCCAGACACACCGTCATAATAATTATTCCAGCAATATTACCATACAAAGGCTGTATAAATTCTTTGGCAGTCACCTTTAAATATATAACGATAACAGCAGGTATAAGACTCATTACTCTCTGTTCCATTTTTTTGCCACTTATAATAGTGTCAACCTCTGACATAACCTCTTCCTTCTGCTGTATAATCTGCGCTGTATTCTTTATAACTGCCATTAAATCTCCACCACTTCTCTTGGCATATCTGAATATCTCCGCAAAATACATGATATCCTCTACTTTACTTTCCTCCGCAAAATCATCTAATATATCCTCAAGATTCTCATTCTGCCCAAGCCTTATAACTATAAGTTTGAACTTTACAACAATATCAGAATCATCCCCATACATAAGAGTAAGTTCATCTACAGCCTGTCCAAATGCATTCTCTATTGAATATCCAACATTTAAAGCAAATGACACTGCAATAATTCCATCTTTAAATTTCTTCTTAAAGTTCTTCTTATCATGAACAATTCTTTCCTTTATTCTCTGCCTGTAATGAATATACACATACGGTGAAAGAATAACCGCCATAAAAACATTTTCATAAAATATGTATGCTGCAATCAGAACAATAATTATCCCCTCTAATATGTACCTTTCGTTACCATTCACTAAACCCTGCAGCTTCAAGCTTCTCTGTTCTGTTAAACACATTATTCTGCCTGACAAGCGTACCAGTAACTTTTCCATTCTTATCCTGACTGTTTTCAACAAACTTAAACAATGGCGTAAGTGCAATCTCACCATTAATGCAATTTCCGATTTCTGCAATCTGAACCACCTTTCTGCTCTTATCCCTTAGCCTTGCAAGATGAACAATAATATCAATAGCTGATGATATCTGCGCCCTGATTGCTGACACAGGCATATCCATTCCCATAAGTACCATTGTTTCCAATCTCGTCAGCATATCTTTGGGACTATTGGCATGTCCTGTAGACAGACTTCCGTCATGCCCTGTGTTCATAGCCTGTAACATATCTATTGCCTCTGCTCCTCTTACTTCTCCAACTACAATACGATCCGGACGCATTCTTAGGCTTGCTTTTATCAAATCTCTTATACTCACTGCATTAGTTCCCTCTGAATTTGCCGCCCTCGCCTCAAGCCTCACAATGTTATTAATGTTGTGAAGCTGTAGTTCAGCAGAATCTTCAATTGTAATTACTCTTTCATCATCTGGCACATAATCTGACAACACATTTAAAAATGTTGTTTTTCCACTTCCTGTTCCACCTGATATGAAAATGTTATACTTGCTCTTAACAAGCTTTTCTAAAAACTGTGCCGCCTCTGGAGTAATAGATTCCAATTCAATAAGTCTGTCTATCGTGATGGGCTTATTGAAGAATTTTCTTATAGTTATTATTGGTCCATTAATTGCCACTGGTGGAAGAACAATACTGACCCTCGAGCCATCTTCAAGTCTTGTATCAGCTATTGGAGATGCTTCGTTAACCATATGGTTTGACATAGCTGCAATCCTCTGTGCCACATCTGACAGTTTATTCTCACTTTCAAATTTTTTGTTCCATCTTTCTATAGAACCATTCCTCTCCATGAATATACTGTCACTGCCATTCACCATTATTTCGGTTATGCTGTCATCTTCAAGTAATTCCTGCAAAATATCCAGTTTTTTAATAGAGTTATATAAGCGCTGTTTAAGTTCTTCCTTCTGCCTTATCGAAATCACATTATTACGGCTTTCATCATATATGCAGGCATCTATCACCTCATATAGTTCACTGTCAGCAACATCTCTGCCAATGTCCAGTCTTTCATATACATGCTTTCTTAGCTTAATGTAGAGTTCGTCCATTATATTTCCTCTATTCCTGCTGTTCTGCATAATTCTTCATAAAAACTGCAAAAAGGCAGCCGCCCCCATATATCATCATTATTAATGTTCTCATCTTCATTAACATGTATCTTTTTAAAAGTTGCTGCAATATTATCCAACCCCTGCTCAAGAAGATATTTTTCAAAATTCTTAAACCTCATATTCTCTATATAATTGCCTGTTTCACATATATATATTTCATCACAACAATCCATCATATTCCAAGGCATGCGTATTCCATCCCCAATATCAATTACAATATTCGAATATCCAAGTTCCCTTCCTATTGCCTGAATAAATGTCCCAATTTCTTCAGGTTTTATATCATCAATATCTTCTGCACAGGACGCATCCGGTATATAATCCAGCCTTTCATAATGACTTATGGCATTAACAATATTTTTATGAAACTGATTATGATTTTGTCTGAATGCATATAATGCATCAGAAAGATTTTCATTCTCTTCATCCTTCAGGATTCCTTTAAACCCATAAAATGTTTCAAAATTAATAAAAAGTGTGTTCCCATGCTCTGACATCAGTCTTGCAACTGCCAGTGACAACATCATTCTTGCAGTATTATTAAATCCATATATACCGGTCACTTTAAGGCTTCCCCTTTTTTGAGCCCGGTCTTTCTTCTCATATCTCATTACAGACTGTAGAAGCTGATATGACGGCTGATACTTACATATTCCAACCAGTCCTTTTTCTTCCCTTGAATTAATCTCATCTGCTTCACGCTCCTCCTCACACAACACAACAGTCTTAGTTCCCGTTCTATATGCGTTATACCCATATGCTCCTTCACATATCATAAGCATATCCGCTTCTTTTTCCTGCAGGTACTTATCAAGTTCATGTTCCTTAGTAAAAACCTGTGCATTATAGGGAATATCATTATCATCATTAATTACAGACATAAGTCGTTTCGCATAATTTTCGTCTGAATCATATATAACGCAAATGTTATTCCTGCCCATCTGTTCACCCCCTATGTAATATCATTCATAAAACCACAACACACCTGTATACCAACACAACAACATATCCAGTCAGAACCCCCACTGCATAATGAAAGCCATGCGCCTTTATTCCGCTGCTCCCCATACTGACCTCTCTGGTCTTTTTTAAAAACAACTCAACAATTCCCGTAAAAAACCCTGTAATAAGAGATACAACCATAAGCTGTAGTACAAATTCCAATCCAGTCAACATTCCAATTACTGCCAAAAGCTTTACATCCCCTGCACCAACAGCCCTGATTATATATAGAAATGTCATTCCCGCTAATCCCGCCAGAGTTCCAAGAATATAATTTCCTATATATTCACCTGTAAAAGCTCTTATAACAATAACACTCACGCCTACAACAATACCTGCAACAATAAGCCTGTTCGGTATTCTGAATTCTCTCAGATCATGTACTGCTGCTACAATAACTAATACCAGTGCAATTATGACTGATATAATATCCGGCACTTATCCACCTCCTCAAAAAAACATGTATAGAATTACCATTTACTGCCTATACTTCTAATAAAGGCATATGATGCCCCTAATCTTGTGCATTAAGGAGTAATTCTATTGAAAATGTTTGGTAAAAAAAAGAGTCCTGCTACATATGATGAAAAATATCTGTTACAGGAACTTATGATGACTAAAAAGGCAATGTATACTGCCTATTCTAATCTTGATAATGTTACTGATCCTGACCTGATAGACTGTTATATCTACCAGCTTAATTCAGAACAGAAACGGTACAATTACCTTCTTGCAAAGGCAAAAGAATCTCAGTTATCCACGTCTGGATTCTGATTCTATAAGAATTGTTGTGTTGTACAGATACTATATATTCTATTCAATAAATTGTCAATACCTTTTCTATATTTTTATTTAAAAAATCATATGAATTCTAATTGACATTTCGCAAAAGCTAATATACCATTTATACAAGAAATACTTTTTATGAATAACTCATAATTAATTATTATAGAGGTGATGCACTATGAAATCGAAGAAAACCAATCCTTTTGTGATAACAACTTTAATATTCTTTATGACAACTGTAATGTTCGGTCTTCTGACCACCGGTGTCATTATTAAGTACCGAAAATCAACCGTTGCAACTAATACCGATAAGCTTAGCAATGACGAGATTGAGAAACTAAAGTCAGAAGAGAAAGAGGATCTTCTTTCTGATATGAAGTTAAGATTCACTAACGGTGAAGGTTCTCTTTCTATACTTAAGAGCTATTTCCCTGATAATATAGTCTATGTGAACAATAAGAATCAGTATGTATTTGCGCAGATACTTCCTGAACTTGCGAAGAATAATTATAAGGATGAGAATTTCAAGCAGGATGATAAAGGAATTATTACATACAATGAAGACGGTAAAGTTACAACACATATGGGTGTTGATGCCTCGAAGTTTCAGGGGAATATTGACTTTAAGAAATTAAAAGAACAGGGCGTTGAATTTGCCATGTTAAGATGTGGTTTCAGAAGCTATGGCAATGGAATCCTGAACACTGATTCTTCATTTGATACATTTGCAAAAGACGCAATAAAGAATAATATTAAGATTGGCGCATACTTCTTCTCATCTGCAATTACGAAACAGGAAGCTATAGAAGAGGCTGATTATGTTCTTGATATTATCAAGCCTTACAAGATTACATATCCTGTAGTTATTGACTTTGAGGAGATTTCGGGCGATTCATACAGACAGGAGAATCTGACTACTGAAGAACTTACAGATATCATAATCGCATTCTGCGACAAGATAGAAAAAGCAGGCTATAAGCCAATGATATATTCCAACCTCAAGGGATTCGTTGGAAGACTTGACCTTACCCGCTTAGAAAAATATGAGAAGTGGTTTGCCTACTATTCAGACACACCTTACTTCCCATATGAATTCTCTATATGGCAATACACTGAATCAGCTAAGTTAGACGGTGTCAGTGGTAATACCATAGATCTTAATATTAGTTTTAAAGATTACAATTAATTGTGACTCACATGCTCACTGCGGAATTTCTCAATCATTTCCCTTGTGAGACTGATATGGTCGTCAATTACATCTATATCATCTGCCTTGACCCATGTGCCGACCGATAACTCATCTTCTTCAAGAGTTATTGTGTCGTCACCGTCAAGCTCACAGAAGTAACCAAGAAGCTGAGAACCGCTGAGTCCCCAAGGCTGGCTCTTATAATAGGTGATATTTTTAACCTTCACACCTACTTCTTCCATAACTTCTCTGCTTACAGTTTCCTCTGTTGTTTCACCAATCTCAGTGAATCCGGCAATAAGCGCATAATTCCTATAAGTTCTTCCCGCATATTTAGTAAGAAGAATTCTGTCCTTATCTGTAACTGCAACAATAACAGCCGGACATATCTTAGGAAATACCATATTCTTACAGCAGTCACAGCGTAACATTCTCTGCTTGTCATCATGCTTGAGTGGTTTTCCGCATCTTCCGCAGAAATGATTATCCCTGTACCAGCCATACAGATGAAATGCAGTAATAGCCGCATAAGCATGCTCTCTTGGCTGTGCCTTACGGAAAGAATCGACTCCTATGAATTCATATCCTCTGACGAAAGAATACATATCCTTGTGTACAGCTGAATCAGCCATCTCTCCCAAGAATGTGCCTCTTTCGAGGCTTCCTGTCTTTCTTGCGAGGAAAAAATGTTCCTCATCAATTGACAACAGATATATGAATTCAAAGTTATCCACAGCTTTGTCTCCGTAAGAGGACTTTATCCCCTGAACGAACTCATCATACTGTGGATATATTAATACATTTTCTTCAGGATTCTGTGAGTTAAAATGTCCTGATGGTCTTGCAAGCAATGAGGAACCCTGAAAATAAAACACAGTATCCTCATTGCCTGGCTTAAGATTCTTATACTGGTTGTCCAGATGTTTTGGCCATATATCCTGTATCATATCAGAAGAACACCATCTCTTCCTTAGGTGCACCTGTCTTTTCTACGCTTTCAACGTAAAGAACAGGACCTTTCTTCTTATATGCCATCTGGAATTCATACTTAATAGTAGCTGTAACCCATATCCATTCTCTGTTCTCAAGAGAAGCTATGTTGTTGTAGAAGCTGATATAACCAATAAACTGTGTATCTTCTGCACAGCATGTCATAACCTTTCTTCCCGGAACGAAATTCTTATCCTTAAAGTACTTGTTCTTAAGAACCTGTCCCTTGAATCTTACCTTCTTACCTGCGTATACTTCCGGTCTTTCAGACACATCCATATACCAGATACCATAATCTTCGTCATCAACCTGAATAACATCAGCATTGATATCGTATGGAAGCTGTTCAGATATAGCAACCTGGTCACCCTTCTCGTCCTCGAAGATAATCTGAAGTGCAGGATTTAATGCTCTCATGCTTCTTCTGTAGCTGCCAAGATCCATACCTGACTTGCATCTGTTAAAGATAACCATATCAGCATATTTAACAGACTCTGCAATAATAGACTTCATGTTAGCCCACTGTAAGCCAAATGCATTGGCATCAACTAAAGTTATAGACTGGTATACCTGCCATCCTCTTGGCTTCTCACTTCCAAGAATAAGTGCTGGATCCCACATTCCGTTATATTCAACAATAACAATCCATGGATCATACTTCTTGTCCAGTTCATTAAGAGTCTTGATATTAAAATCTTCCTTCTCTACAACAACCATATCAACTCCGTTGTCCTTAAGAAGCTTCTCGCTATACTCCTCTTCACCTTCTTCACACACAATAAGAAGTTTATTCTTAGCGTCTGCAAACTGTCCCATTGCTATAGTATCGGAGATAAATCTTGTTTTACCACTGTCAAGCTGACCGTTAATCAAGAAAATCGGAATCTGATATTCCTCATTTGCCATATTTATCCTCATTTCCGCGCATTTGCGCTATCATTTCATTATAAATGCGTTGTAAAAATGTGTTCTTCTATTAAACACTGATTAAACTTCAAAAAGTTCCTTAAGTGCATCTTCCTTAAGTTCAGAACCGATTACACAGATTCTTCCTGTGAAATCAGCACTTCCCTCACGAATCTCATATTCTTCTGGTACAAGGTCGAAATACATCCATGTTCCATCTGTGCAAGGAAGCATACCCTTAGAACGGAGAACCTTACCATAATCTTCACTCTCAGAAAGCTTCTTTAATATGCTGTCAAGCTCTGCCCTCTCATACTTCTTAGGAGTCTCTGTTCCCCAGCTTGTAAATACGTCATCTGCATGATGATGGTGATGATCATGCTCATGGTCATGATGATGTTCGTGCTCATGGTCGTGGTCGTGATGATGCTCATGCTCGTCATCATCATCATGATGTCCGCCGCAACAGCAACACTCTCCATCTTCATGATGATGGTGGTGGTGGTGCTCCTTCTCATGCTCCTCATAAGCCTTCTGCGCTGCCTCTGCAAGCATGTCTAACTCAAGGTTAGTAACATTCTCCATTGCACCAAGAATCTTAGTTCCGTCAATATCATCCCAAGGAGTTGTGATAATATGTGCATTAGGATTAACACTCTTAATAAGCTCAATAGCTGTCTTTAACTTCTCTTCAGAAACATTCTGTGTTCTGCTTAAAATAACAGTTCCTGCATGCTCAATCTGGTTATTAAAGAATTCACCAAAATTCTTCATATATACCTTAACCTTAGATGCATCTGCAACTGTTGAAGCACTGTTAAGAACGATTTCATTCTCAATGTGAAGGTCTTTAACCGCTTTGATAACATCTGAAAGCTTGCCTACTCCTGAAGGCTCAATAATAATTCTGTCTGGATGATACTTATCAACAACCTCCTTAAGAGAAGTTCCGAAATCACCAACAAGTGAACAGCAGATGCATCCTGAATTCATCTCTCTTATCTCAACACCAGAATCTTTAAGGAATCCTCCATCAATACCGATTTCACCGAACTCATTCTCAATAAGAACTACCTGCTCTCCCTTTAAGGCTTCCTTTAAAAGCTTACTTATAAGAGTTGTTTTACCTGCTCCCAAAAAGCCTGAAATTATATCTACTTTAGTCATCTTAATCAACCTTTCTGCAGTATATGACTGCCCTTTTATCTCATATTTTCAATTATACACTTCTTGTCAATCCCTATTTGAAAAGAAAATGTAAAATTTTATTAAAAAAATTTAATCAGACAGAGATTCCCATGCTCTGTCTTAATTCATCTGCCTTCTCGCCAATCTTTCTTAGCCTGTGGTTTACACCCGATTTACCAACCGGGGGGTCTAACAGCTCACCTAATCCCTGAAGACTCATATCAGGATTCTCGAGTCTTAAAAGAGCAACCTGCATCAGACTGTCACTTAAACTGTCAAGCCCGACAGTATCTCTTATAAGTTCAATATCCTTAATCTGCTTGACCGCCGCTTCAATTGTCTTGTTAAGATTAGCAGTCTCACAGTTTACCTTTCTGTTGACATCATTACTGATTCCCTTAAGAATCATGACATTGTACAGGTTCATCTGCGAAACAACCGCTCCCATAAGATTAAGCGTATCAGTAATATTATTGCCTTCTTTCATATACACTACAAAACTGTTTTTTCTTACAATAACCTTGGCATCGAGTCCGAAAAAACGCAGCATATCCATAAGAATATCAGCGTCCTCCTCATATTTGCACACAATCTCATAGTGATAGAACTTGTTCGGGTCACTTATAGAACCTCGTTCCATAAAAGCTCCTCTTATAAATGCTTTCTTACAGCAGTCCATAGCTACAATTCTTGCGTCAACAAACACCGGTTCAATCTGTGTAAACCGGTCGTCGCACCATTTTAATGTCTGCAATATCTTAGCAACATCACTCTGTCTGGTTATCCTTATAATAGTTTCCTTGCCATTCTTAACCATTTCATTCGTATCAGCATCCTTCTTAATGCTAAATATTCTCAATAACAGGTCGCTGAATTTCTCAACTGACAATTCGTTCTCTGTAACGAATTCCAGACATAATTCTCCATTATCTGTCTCGCTTACATTGCCAGACATTCCCATAAACGCAGCAAATTCCGCAATCTGGCAATGCCTCGCGGAATCTGTTTTCTTAACTAACTCTTCTTTTACTTCTGATGAAAATGACATACTTAACCTTTTCTCTTAGAATCTTTCTCAATATCTCTATGCTCAACCTTGCAACCATACTCAGTCCTGCTTATAAGCTTATAGATTTCATTAGCAAGAGTAACTGAACGATGCTTTCCTCCTGTACAGCCAATTGCAATAACAAGGCTGTTCTTTCCTTCCTTAACATAATTAGGCAGAAGGAACTTCAATAAATCATCTATCTTTTCCAGAAATTCTGTTGTCTCCGGAGCTTTCTTCACATAATCCTGTACAGGCTTATCATTACCGGTAAGGTGTTTAAGTTCTTCAATATAATATGGATTAGGCAGAAATCTCACATCAAACACAAGATCTGCGTCTGCAGGTATTCCATATTTGAAACCAAAAGAAAGAACTGTAACAAACAGATTCTTGAAATTCTTATCGTCAAAGAATATGCCCTCAAGCTCTGCCTTAAGTTCCCTTGTAAGCATCTGGCTTGTGTCAATGATAACATCTGCTCTTTTCTTTAAGAACTTAAGCTCATCTCTTTCCAGCTTTATTACATTATCTATTCTGTCATGATCATCCATTGCAAGCGGATGTGTTCTTCGCGTTTCCTTGTATCGTTTTACAAGTACATCATCACTTGATTCAAGAAACAGAATTGTATAGTTAAAATGCTTATTAAGCATATCATCAAGCACTGAATCCAGCTCAGCAAGTGCGTGGCCACTTCTTATATCTACACCAATTGCTATGTTGCTATATCCGTCTTCTCCCGCATTGGCAAGCTCTGCAAACTTAGGAATCAGAGAGATTGGCATATTATCGACACAATAATATCCCTCATCTTCTAATACATTAAGTGCTGTAGATTTACCTGCACCTGACATACCTGTAACAATAATCATCTTCATCTTATCATCTTCTCTTTCTTATCTGCCTTTAATTACTGGTCTGTTTAATTATAACAAGCCTTAGAATCCAACCTTTACAACTTCCAGTTCCAGCCCGACACCGAACTTTTCCATAACTTCACTCTTAATATAATCCGTAAGCTCGCATACATCCTTCGCAGTTGCATCGCCCTTATTGACAACGAATCCGGCATGCTTCTCCGATACCTGTGCGCCACCTCTTGCACAACCCTTAAGACCTGCATCCTCAATAAGCTTTGCTGCAAAATATCCTTCCGGTCTTTTAAATGTGCTTCCGGCACTAGGATACTCAAGTGGCTGCTTCTGCCTTCTCTTAGCTGCCAGCTCTGAGATATTATTTCTTATTATATCCGGTTCACCTTTTCTTAATTTCAAAGTTGCTTCAAGAACAATCATATTGCTTTTCGCTACAATACTTGTTCTGTATCCAAGCTCAAGTTCATCTGCTGAAAGCTCCCTGATAACACCTTCATCATCAATAACCTTTGCACTGACAAGAATATCCTTGAACTCCCCGCCATAAGCACCTGCATTCATTCTTACAGCACCACCTATGCAACCCGGAATACCTGTTGCAAATTCAAATCCGGCAATTCCATTAGCAGCAAGCTGGTTACCAAGTCTTGTAAGCTTCATACCCGCACTTGCTTTGACAAGCACTTCATCTGAATTATCCTGTGAATCCTGCAGAAACTCATAATCTGAAAAACCATCGCCAAGCTCAACTACAACTCCCCTGAAGCCTTCATCACTCACAAGAATATTACTGCCATTTCCAATAACAATATATTTAATGTCCGATTTTTTCAAAAATGCGATAACATCTGCTATCTGCTTTTCTGCCTGTGGTGTTACATAATAATCTGCAGCACCTCCGATTCTGAATGTAGTATGTGTCTTCATTAGTTCACCTGTTCTTACATTCCCGGCACCAAGCATTGATATTAATGCTTCTGATAACATTTTATTATCCATATAATCTCACTATCCTTAATACTAATTTCCAAGAATAAGCTTTGCTGCTCCATACATTCCTGCATCATTACCAAGAGCAGCCTTAACTATCTTAGTCTGTCTGCTCGCATGGAACACGCATTCCTTATAATACTTATCAATAAGATTGATAAAATATTCCCCTGCGGCAGAAACTCCGCCACCAATTACAAATACCTCCGGGTCAACCATTCCCGCTGCACATGCAAGTCCTTTTCCAAGATACCTGCATACATACTCTGTTACCTGTATAGCAAGGGCATCTCCTCCCTTAGCCTCGTCAAATATAACCTTTGCAGATATGTATGGCACACTTCTTAAAGATGAAGGCATGTCACTTTCTGCAAGCATACGGTTAGCCGTTCTTACAATTCCAGTTGCAGAAGCAACCTGCTCAAGACAGCCCTTCTTTCCACAGTTACAGCTCTCAGTCTCACCTTCAACAAGTGGAAGATGACCTATCTCACCTGCTGCACCGTTAAATCCATAAAGAGGCTTTCCATCAATAATAACTCCACCGCCTACACCGGTTCCAATTGTCACCATGACCATGCTGTTATATTCGCTTCCACCGCCTACCCAGAATTCTCCGAGTGCTGCCATATTGGCATCATTACCAATCTTAACAGGAATACCTGTAAGCTCAGACAGTGCATTGGCTGCATTAAATACTCCCCAGCCCAAGTTGATACATTTGTTGACAGTTCCATCTTCAAGACAGGCGCCAGGAAGTCCCATTCCGATTCCTGCCACATCCTCTGTTGTCATATTCATATCTGCAAGAACGCCCTTGATATACTCACTTATATCAGGCAGAATCAGGCTTCCACCCTCATCCTTTCTTGTAGGAATCTCTTCTTTTCTTAACAGCTCACCTTCTTTAGAAAATGTACCACATTTGCAGGTTGTTCCTCCAACATCAATTCCAAATATAATCTTACTCATCGTCATCCTCCCCGCCTCTCATAAGATTTTCCTGTACTCTTCTGTATAATTCCTTCGCTGCATTATATCCCATCATCTTCTGTCTGTGGTTGACCGCTGCTGACTCAACAATTACAGCAAGATTACGTCCTGGTCTTACCGGTAGCGTATGGCACACAACCTTATTGCCAAGATATTCTATGTATTCTTCCTCAAGTCCAAGTCGGTCATACTCTCTGTCCTTGTTCCAGTCCTCAAGCTTGATAACCATATCTATTTCCTGAGTTTCCTTAACACTTTCAACACCGAAAAGTGTCTTGACATCAATAATACCAATGCCTCTAAGCTCTATAAAATACTTGGTAACTCCCGGTGCGCTTCCAACCAGAGTCTCGTCACTGACCTTTCTGATTTCAACCGCATCGTCAGTTACAAGACGATGTCCTCTCTTTATAAGTTCAAGCGCGGCCTCACTCTTACCAATACCAGACTCACCTGTGATAAGTACACCTACACCATATACATCAACTAAAACACCATGGATTACGATACATGGTGCAAGCTGAACCTTCAGCCAGCGTATTACTTCTGCTGTAAATGAAGATGTTGCCTGGTCTGTCATAAGAAGAGGTATCTGATACTTAACCGCAAGTTCAATAATCTTAGGCTCTGGCTTTATACTCCTGCAGAATATAATACATGGAATATTACTTGACAAAAGCTGCATATATCTTTCATATCTCTCCTGCTCAGAAAGACTCGCAAGATAAGCATGCTCCACATTACCAATAATCTGTAATCTGTCATTATCAAACTGGTCATAAAAACCTGTAAGCTGCAAAGCCGGTCTGTTCACATCAGGCAGATTAAGCCAGATTCCTGACACATCTATCTGTGGTGTAAGATTAACAAGATTCATTTTCTGGATAACTTTAGATAACTTTACCCTCTCTTTACCATTATTCATATATTCTCTGCCTCCAAACTCATGTTTACGATTTCATATATCCTAAGTTTATCACAGACAAGCTCTAAATGCTATTATAAAAGTATTATCAATGAAAGAATTTGTATATATTCTCTGCCACATTTTCAGTAATACCATCAGCCTTCATAAGCTCATCCACTGATGCCTGCCGTATCTTTTCTATATCAAGAAAATGCTTCATAAGTGCCTTTCTTCTTACGGGTCCGATTCCTTCAATCGAATCAAGTACAGAAGATACCTGTGCCTTATCTCTTAAGCTTCTGTGATAAGTTATTGCAAATCTGTGTGCCTCATCCTGCACCCTTGTAATCAGCTTAAAGCCCTCGCTGTGCTTATCTATCGGTATCTCAATATTGTTATAATACAGACCTCTTGTGCTGTGGGTATCATCCTTTACCATACCGCACACAGGAATATTAAGCCCCAGTTCCTTAAGTACATCAAGTGCAATATTCACCTGACCGCGTCCGCCATCCATCATAATAAGGTCTGGATATCTCGAAAATCCATGACTATCCTCGAGTCCTTCCCGCTCACGCATACCTCTTGTAAAACGTCTTGTCAGAACCTCACGCATGCTCTTATAATCATCCGGCCCCTTTACTGTTCTTATCCTGAACTTGCGATAATCATTCTTCTTTGGTTTTCCATCCTCAAAAACGACCATTGAGCCAACACTTTCAACGCCATTTGTATTAGATATATCGTAAGCCTCTGCTCTGTGAAGTGTCCCAAGTCCAAGCCATCCGGCAATCTCTTTCATAGCTCCTGTTGTCCTGCTCTCCTCACGCTTAATCTTCTCCGCATCCTGTGTAAGAACAAGCTGGGCGTTCTTATATGCAAGCTCAACCATCTTTTCCTTGTCGCCCTTCTTAGGTGTGACAATACTTACCTTGCGACTCTTTCTTGCACTAAGCCACTGTGCTATTGTATCCGCATCCTCTATCTCGTACTGCACCATAATAATATTAGGTATAAATGGAGTTCCGCCGTAATACTGTTTCATAAATTCCGAAATAATGTCGCTCTTAGAGTCACCTTCGGCAACCTTCATATGAAAATGATCTCTTCCAAGAAGCTTGCCCTGCCTGATAAAGAACACCTGCACAACTGCGTCCTGACCGTCACTTGCACACGCAATGACATCTCTGTCATTAACATCATCTGCTGTAATCTTCTGCTTCTGTGCAACCTGCTTGACACTCATTAACAGGTCTCTGTATCTTGCAGCTTCCTCGTATTCCATCTTCTCAGACGCTTCCTGCATCTGCGTTGTAAGCCTGTCCATAATCTTCTTGTAATCACCATTTAAGAAAGCTACAACCTCATCAATTCTTCTTCTGTATTCCTCACCGCTTACATATCCCTGACATGGTGCATCACACTGTCCGATATGATAATTAAGACACGGCCTGTCCTTGCCCTCATCTTTAGGCAGATTTCTGTTACAGGTTCTTACCTTATACAGTTTGCATAGAAGTTCAATAGTGTCCTTGACTGCTGCCGCAGAAGTGTAAGGACCGAAATACTTACCTGCTCCATGCTTCATCTTTCTTGCAAAAAGTACCCTTGGATACTCTTCACCAACGGTAATCTTAATAAAAGGATAACTCTTGTCATCCTTTAGCATGGTATTGTACTTAGGCCTGTGCTCCTTGATAAGATTGCACTCCAAAACAAGCGCCTCAAGTTCAGAATCTGTGATAATATACTCAAAGTACTGAATATGTGACACCATCTGCACAATCTTGGCAGACTTATTCCTGCTGCTCTGGAAATACTGTCTTACACGATTCTTTAAAATCTTCGCCTTACCTATATATATTATATTGTCCCACTTATCATGCATAATATAAACTCCCGGTTTTGCCGGGAGTTTCTTAAGCTCTTTTTCTAAATTAAACATACTACAAGCTTCTTCAATCCTCTGGCTTTCTTAAGTGCGTAACTTCGCACCTGTCTTATAGTATTTATTATCCCAGTTATGTCAGCTTTGTCAACACATTTTACATTACCAAATCTGACCGCAAGGATTGTCTGCACTGCTTTCTCAAGTCCCATATTCTTAAGATTCGCATCCTGTGCAGTTATTTCTAATATATATTCTTCATAATCAATTCCAGGTTCTCTCTTATATCCCAGACAAGCAAGAAGCTTTTCAAGATAAGAATACATTTTCATAAGCTTTACTTCATCTACTGAACTGCTTCTTAATAAATGTATTCTTGATACTATCCTGATTGCAGCCATTGCAATTAATATAAGAACTGCCAATATTGCTGTACATACCACAATCAGAACTGAATTAATATGTATCTCACCAGAGAAGCTGTCAGTGTCAGAGACAACTTCCTGTGTTGTGCTTTCAGTACCCGGCTCATCTGTATCATCAACTGTCATATTTTCATCAACTGATGAATTACTATTGTCAGACTGGCTCTGTCTCTCACTTTCATCCTGTGTGGAACTTTGCTCAGTATCCTCAACTTCTCCATAGCCAGGTGTTGCATCAACAATAACCCATCCATATCCATCAATATATGCCTCAACCCATGCATGAGCTGCATTGTCGTAGACATCATATTTCATATACTTATTGCTCTGCCCGTCAGTATAATATGCGCCTGTATTGGTATTAACCGTATATCCTGCACAATACCTTGCCGGTATACCCGCACATCTTAATATAACTGCTGCCGAGGTAGCAAAATATGTACAATACCCTCTCTTGCTTTCTCTTAAGAAATACTCAACAACGCTCTTTCCCTCCGGCACCCTTCCTGGTTTAAGAGTATATGTATAATTATCTTTAAGATAAGATACTATTTTCTGTATATATTCAACCTTTTCATCTACTGTCTGTAAATTCCTCTTTCCAAACAGTTGTGCTACAACAATTCTGTCATCTTCAGATACATCAAGATACTGCCCGTGTGCATAGCTTTCATATGAATTAACGATAGCAGAGTTTCTGTATTTCTTCATAAGCTGCCCCATGCGGGAGTAATCCTCAAAGCTTCCCCGTGCTATACGGTAATCAAGTGACGAACCATATACATTGCCATCTTTACTTCTGAATGTCTGCTGATAATAGAAAAATCTGTCAGCAAGCAGTTGTTCGTCTTCATCAAGCGTATATATTTTTCGTTTCACAAGATTAAGTGCAAACTCGGACACAGCACTCTCATAAGAATACTGAGTTTCCCTTGTATCCGACCATCGCTGCCAGCTGTTATTCTTGAAATCCCTTCCCATAAATACCTTGGCATAGGCAATTCCGATATCAGACATTGTATTAAGCTCTCCTGCGTATACATTTCCATAGTAGACCTCGTCAACCTGTCCAACATCACCATTTCCTATTCCTACAGTCGCATTAACCTTCGCCTTATCATCCTCTGTCTCTGATTTATTTCCCTGAAGGTCTATGCCAAATCTGTCATAAACAACATCTGTTACCATATTTCTTGCATCATCAAAGAAAGAATTTCTCTTATATGTTTCCTGAGGAATAATAAATGTTAAAACTGCCGCTATAACTGCTGATATTATTACAGCCGTTTTGGCACTCTGGTTAGTTTTTATCTTCTTATTCCTTAGTGCCATTGAATCAAAGATAAAAAGAACACAGAAAATAATGCTTATGATATCAGGAACAATAACCGCCGCAATAAATACACTAAGCAGAGGCATGGTTATTGCCAGACTCACCAGCATATTAGGAAACACATTAACTTCCAAAGCTGCAAGGACTGCTATAATCATAACAACAACCACACATACGCATCTTACGGAAGCCGCACCGGCACTCCCTACCGTTAGTACATTACTGCTATCCACAGGTCCTGTAAAAGATGCCCTTGATATAAACACATTTATAAATGTTGTGATTCCATTAATAAAAGAGCCTATATTAATTACGAGATATACCACCGGCAAAACAGCCATTCCCATAATCCTTATAAGCCTTGCATTCTTTCCGTAACAGGACAGCATCAATGTATACACAACACTGAATATCAGTGAAACCAATCCAATAAATCCCATATCTGCAAGCGGATATGTAATCGTCTCTATTATGGATGCTGCACCAAATGTTCCAAGAAATGTCACTATTATTCTAAGTATTAAGTTGTCTGTATGTATAAGCTGTCCCTTTTTCATTAATACCCTCTTGTCACATTATTATCAATTCTCTGTAATTATCACTGGTTCAGTCGTAATCTCCAGCCTGTCATCTTCATATAATGCCTGACATGCTTTATTGACCGTACCTTCACCACAACGTATATCCATAACCACTTTAACGGCCGCTTTCAAACTGACATTATCATAGAACGTAACTCTTACAATATCTGCTTTAGCCATATCCCACACTATATACTGTCCAGTCAGTCCAGCCTCTGCACATGCCAGCCCCTGTGACATCATCTCAGCATATATTCGGCTCATTCTTGAAAGACGCCATGACTTTTCTCCTCTCCAGTCCGTGTCAACAACGATGAATACCGTCTTATTAATGTTCGTGCTGTACTCTTTAACAATAAAGTCATTCTCTGCAAGTATACTGCTTCTCTTCCAATGGATATTCCTTGGACTGTCTCCATCCCTGTATTCTCTGAGTTCACTGACTTCATCAGATGCACTCTTTACATACACCTCATTCTCTTCATCATAATAAGCATTAGCTCTGTCTGTTTCCATATATCTGTCAGTTGTTTCCTCCGGCATAACAGATACTTTAGTAACTCCTGCAAATTGTTTCTTCTTTCCAAAAAGTCCGAGATAGTCACATATTTCTATGGATTCAACCCCCACACATATATTACCGCAGTAATCCGCAGAAATGTCTGTAATTCCAGCACTCTTTCTTATGCCCTGTTTTATAGGCACATTTATCATGAATTCATCACCCGTATGGCAATACATATATTTTATGGTTATGCTGCCATTAACAAAAGCCAGATTACATGCATTCTTCTTAACTATTCTTATCTTAATCCTGTTTCCCACCTGTACAACATTCTTATTGACCTGCAGGCTAAGCCCCAGGCTGACATCCGATATAGCATACATAATCCATGAAACAAGTGGTATTGCAATCATCAGGACAAGCAATATAAATATCTGGTATTCCACATAAAATATATTAATCCCGAAAACAACTGCCAGGCAGATAAAATACAAAATCCTTCTTTTAAGCATACTGCCACCCTTACTTATTCATCTCTGGAACCGGTACATTTCTTAATATCTCAGTAATCTCTTTTCTGGCTGCCTCCGTACCTGCAGCTCCATTAACATTAGTAACTATTCTGTGTGCAAATGTTTCAACAGCAATATTCTTAATATCTGATGGAAGAACATAATTATTACCGCGAAGAAATGCTTCCGCCTTTGCCATTGCAATTACCGCGATACTTCCTCTTGGTGAAACCCCCTGTATTATATTCTCCCTGCTTCTTGTCTTAGCTGCAATCTTAGCTACATATTCATATATAGAATCATCAACATAGATACCCGCAACTTCCTCACGAATCCCTTCTATATCACCTTTTTCAAGTACACATGCAGAAAACTGTGTATTCTTCCCGTTCTCAAGTCTGCTCTTCATAATTGCTACTTCATCCTCAATCTGTGGATATCCCATAGAAAGCTTTATCATGAATCTGTCGAGCTGTGACTCAGGAAGCTTCTGTGTTCCAATAGAACCAATAGGGTTCTGTGTTGCTATAACTACAAATGGGTCTGGAAGCTCATATGTATTGCCGTCAACAGTCACCTTAGACTCTTCCATTATCTGCAATAACGCTGACTGTGTCTTAGGTGATGTTCTGTTTATTTCATCAGCAAGAAGCAGGTTGCACATAGCCGCCCCCTGCTTGAATTCAAACTTGCCAGTCTGCCTGTTATACATCGAAAATCCCGTTATATCCGATGGCATAACATCTGGTGTAAACTGTATTCTGTTGTACTTAAGTCCGAGTGCATTTGCAAATGCATGTGCCATTGTTGTTTTACCAACTCCCGGAATATCATCTAATAATACATGTCCCCCTGCGATTATTGCCATATACACCTTGCATATAACATCATCTTTTCCAATGACAGACTTCCTTACCTCTCTTAAAACTGCTTTAGATTTCTTTAAGTAATAATTATTCTCGTTCATTTAATCCCCCAAAAGCACCAATTATTCTGTAGAAAGCGTCAGACTTCCATATACAGTATCCCCACTATAGAACTCAAGAGAATTATTCATAATATAACATGAAATCTTTATATTGCTATTAAGACCATTCTTATCAATATACGTCTGAATCACCTGTTTTAATGTATCAGCTGCCGCCTCATCCATTCCATCTAACTGTTTATCATTATACTTAATATCATAAGGAACATCAATATAAAGTACTACATTATTCCTTGTTGCAACATTGTCATTTCTTACAGAATATGTATATCCATACTCTGTTCTGTTCTCAATATTTATTGTTCCTTCACTCATAACATTAAGTTTCGAATATAACATTTCATAGCTGTTATAATCTTCAATTATCATATCACTTATCTGGCTCTGTTTAACTGTCGCTTCCTCCGCAGTACTCTCATGCATATCTGCCTCTGAACTGCTGGTTGCTAACGGCACGAAACTTGTCTTGCTCTGCTCTCCTCTGCCAACTGTCTGATAATTCTTTACTGATATAACAAATATAACAATTGCCGCTATTGCAGCTGCAACCGAAATATACTTTCCGACTGGCAGGTGTTGTTTTACTGGTTTCAATTGTACTATCTTATCATTCGTATATGCAGACGACTTATCTTCTGTAGCATCAAACAATTCAGACTTGTCAAGGATTTCATCTATCTGTATTCTGATTTTTTCCTTATCCGGATACTTAACCTTACTCAAGATAATCCCACTCCTTTCTTACTCTCTTAACCATTGCATAATACCTGCTCTTGACAGTGCTAAGATCAACCCCCTGATTAGCACTTATCTCGCCAAATGTATAACCTTCATACACTTTAAGCCTGAAGGTTTCCCATTCCTTATTCTGGTGATGACCATACATTTTCTCCATCTCCTCATAAGAAAGCTTCCCAAGCACACTCGTCTCCGTGCCAGCCCTCTCATCAGCAGGTTCCTGTATGGTATCATCCATAATCTGTGTAACAATACTCTCATGATACTGTCTGCTCCTGAAATAATCAGTGACCTTATTATCCGCAATCCTTGTAAGCCATGTCTTAAATGACGCCTTCTCTATATTGAAGCCCCCCAGCCCCTTCAACGCTGAAATAAATGTTTCCTGAGTAAGATCCATACTTAACTCCTCATCCTTCAGCTTAATATAAATGTGCTTATACACAGACTTATAATATTGCGTAACCAGCTCGTCTGCTGCATCTCTGTCATTATTATTCAGGATTCTGCTTATCAAACTAAAATCACGGTTCTTTGACAGCAAACCCATCTACTCACCCCCGGTTGGTATGTACTGACGGAACATAAATCAAAGTCTCATGTCCCGTTCATATCTTTATACGGAATACTTTTCAAAAAAGTTTAAATAATTGTAACATTTTTCAAAAAAATTTGCATAAATTATGCCATTCCGTTTACTGTCTTGTATTTATACAGCATTTCTGCATGATTCTGCTCCTCAATCTGGATATCAGCAAGAATCTTTCTGATGGCTGTATCGGCAAAATTAAACACATTAGTATTATACTCTCCCGATACAAGTTTTTCAGAGCCAATACTGTCTGTTGCTAAAAATGCATCGCTTTCCTTATCCTCTGACTTGCTCATAACATCATAAGTTGCCTCAGGCTCATACTCTTTTCCCTCACAGTCGTTGCAGTCACATTCAGGAACTTTTCCCTCAAGAATCTGTCCTAATGTGTCATAGTGCTTCTGCTCATTCTTCTCTAATGTAGAAAATAAATCCTTCAAAACAGGATCTTTCGCATCCTGTCCATACTTCTTGTACTTCTTGATACAGGTCTGCTCCTGAGTCTGTAAATCCTTAATCGTAGTCTTTTCTTTTTCATTCAATGCCATAATAAAAAGCCTCCTGATAATTAATACAACTGTATTATTACCAGAAGGCTTAACATTTATTCTTATATGTAATTATTAGAAGTCAACTTCTGTATCATAGTAGCAGCATGTAAGAAGCTTCTCCATCTCTTCCTGACTTGGCTGACGTGGATTAGAACCTGTACATGCATCAAGGATAGCATTGGCTGCGATGTCGTGTAACTTAGCCTTGAATTCTTCCTCTGATACAAATCCTGTCTCTGCTGGGAGACCACCCTCACCATAATTCTTGATGCAGTGAGGAATATTAAGTTCATCATTCATCTTTCTTAACATAGCGATAAGATTGTCAATCTTCTCATCCTGTGTATTGCCACCAAGATGTAAGAAATCAGCGATAAATGCATATCTCTTAGCTGCTGTCTCATCCTTGGCATTGAACTTGATAACCTTAGGAAGATACATAGCATTAGCTGCACCATGGATAATATGTCCGCCTTCAAATGCTGCACCAGTCTTATGTGCCATTGAATGAACGATACCAAGTAATGCATTAGAGAATGCCATACCTGCAAGACACTGTGCATTATGCATTGAATCTCTTGCTGCCATATCTCCGTTGTATGATTTAACGAGGTTAGCCTGAATCATCTCCATAGCATGAAGTGCCAGTGGATCTGTGTAATCACAGTTAGCAGTTGATACATAAGCCTCAATTGCATGTGTCATGGCGTCCATACCTGTATGTGCTACAAGCTTAACCGGCATAGTCTCTGCAAGCTCAGGATCAACAATAGCAACATCAGGAGTAATCTCGAAATCTGCTATAGGATACTTAATACCTTTCTCATAATCTGTAATAATAGAGAATGCTGTTACCTCTGTAGCTGTTCCTGATGTAGATGAAACTGCACAGAAATGAGCTTTCTTACGAAGCTTAGGAAGACCGAATACCTTGCACATATCTTCAAATGTTGTATCAGGATATTCATACTTAATCCACATTGCCTTAGCAGCATCAATAGGAGAACCTCCGCCGATAGCAACAATCCAGTCTGGCTCAAACTCTGTCATAACAGCAGCGCCCTTCATAACAGTCTCAACTGATGGATCAGACTCGATACCCTCGAAAAGCTTAACTTCCATTCCTGCTTCCTTGAGGTAATCCTCTGCTTTCTGAAGGAAACCGTTACGCTTCATAGATCCGCCACCAACGCAGATGATAGCTTTCTTTCCTTCAAGTGTCTTGAGGGCTTCCAAAGAACCCTTTCCATGATACAAATCTCTTGGTAAAGTAAATCGAACCATAATAAAACCTCCGTACATAAATATTTGATTGTTAAATTATAAACAAACCCTATGCTCTTATTATATGCTTGCCCGTATAATAATTCAAGTAAATTTTATTATAATTTTTTGTAAATATTCCATGAACAATTATATATTTTTATTATCACTTACAATCCTGCCATCACTAATAGTAATTATCCTGTCATCTCACCACACAGCCTATTACCCTAAGCGGGGGTACTCTTACCGCTTTCCAAAGTTACCCGGTAAACCTACTATTTCATCAATTTTCACAATCTGGTAGGTCTTTTTTACATTGTTAGTTGGTTTATGATGCTTCTTTCCGTCTTAAATACCTACTAAATATGTCACATCTCACACTTTAGTAGGTCTTTTCCTAATATATCTGTAATATTAGTCACATCTTGTCAGCCAAAAGACCTACTATTCTCGCATAAATCACAACTTTAGTAGGCAATTTTCTTTAGCCACCTTAATTCCCATCAAAATTTCTTCTCAAAAGACCTACTATTTCATCTCATTTAGCAGCATTAGTAGGCTTTTTACCAACTTATGCACTGGTTTCATATGCTATTTGACACTGCCAGAATGCGAAAAGCATTTCAAAAAAGTTTTATTTTCAACTACAAGTTTCTCTCAAACAACACATAATTGTCTGCTGTTCCAGTCTGAATCTTATAATAACAAGTCTCCTCTGTTCCATCATCATATATAACTTCTGCCTCTATAAGTATGGCGTTAAGCATGTCATTTCTTTCCTTGCGTACCGTATCTGGTGATTGTTTATTCATATACCATGAGTATGTACTTGTTGGAAATTCCATATACAATATTAAATCCAGTTCTTCCTGCTCTGCTCCCGATATCTTTTTACTTTGCGTCTTAATAACCTTTTTATCAAGGAATTCCTTAAGCTGCACCTCTCTCTTTTCAAACTGCACACGTGCATTATACGCAGTGTATTCTATAAACTTTACAGACTCTTTATCATACAGCACTGGCCACGAAAATCCCATTATATAAAGATATGATGTATCTGTGTCATGTACATCCTGTTCTACAGACCTGCTGTTTATTTTGAATTCACCCACTTGTGCCCAGTCTCCATATGTATCTTCTTTTTCGGGATACTCCACCTCCTGTCTGGCTAAACGGCTGCTTTCACTTGCTGTCTTGTCACTCTCCTGTACTTCTTTATTCTTACATCCAACTGATACACAACCACATATAATCATCATCATTATCACAAACTGTTTGATTCTCATACATCCCCCTCACATAATAATACATAATATAGCAGTATTAATAACTATAATCAGAGGTATTCCTTTCCCCGAATTCTTTTTAAAAATGTGCCTTGAAGCGAATACTGTTTCAAGTCCAACCGCTACTGCGAATAGTATCTCCTCTACCATGAGAATAAGCATATACTGGCTTATCGTTATATTCCTGAATACCTTTGCTGTATTCATATAAGTAAGGCTTATAAGCGGTGCATTAATATATGGCATACCATAAGCCTTATACATTATTATCATTTCGATTATATACAGTAAAAATGCACTTACCCCCACCAATATGCAGACAGCAGCAGCCTTAACTGTATTTTCCCATCTTCTTCCTCTCTTAGACGAGCCAATAAGCATATTCATTCCGTTCTTATATTCCACTGAGCTTTCAGTCTCTGCAATAAGAACAACTCCAAATCCAAGTATAATATATATAAGCAGTTTTCTCGTTGCTCCTTTACTGCCAAATATCTGGTCGTATCCCCGTTGCGACATAACATACGCATCTATTCCGTACTGCTCTTTTATCTGTGAAACATATTCAATCTGCTGCATATATTCGCTCATGTTATCAAGCAGTCTCGTAGCATCCATGAGGTTGTACACATATCTGCTTACATCATCCTCACTAAGTTCTCCCCACTCATACTGTTCTCTTGCAGCATCCAGCTTTGCCTGTGCCGCATAAACATCATTTTGTCTCTGCTCTATAAGGCTGGTAAATCCACTGTAATCCCTGCCACCATACTGCTGATAATATTCATCACGCTTCTTTTCATCTTCAGAATATGCTATTTTCTGGTTATTACATATAAATATTGTTATAAACACAACAACACATATTACAATCCAGCCTCTTGCTGTTATTAAAAATTTGTACATTTCTTTCCAGAAATGCGGAAGTCTGGACAAAACCCTTTGAACTCCATGTCCGATTTTTTCAATCATTTTTCCTATAAAGCCAGCGGTTCTTCCCGGACGGATAACCTTTCCAAGTAATACAAGAAATATTGCCGATATTACAGCTATACTAATACACACCATGCACAGCACATTTATCATACGCACAGGAACACCTGCTATCATGATATTATCATACTTCCTAAGTATGCTGCTTACATTCATCACATTTATTATATTAATCTTCTTGAAAATTCTTAATCTGCCCTGCATTGATATATTCTGGTATGCAAATGCTTCCGCCCCTGCAATTATACCCACCATCACAATCGAACTGATTCTTTTCCTGCATAACGCAAATACGAGTGATATAACAAGCACTATTGCAATAACTATCAAAGATATAATCATATATCTTATAAAAAGATATGTCATTACGCTTATCGGATAAGTGAAATTATTATACCCTGTCAGACACTGTACAGGTGCTGTAAGAGAACACCAGCCACCATACACCACAAGCATAGAGACAAGACCGCATAACTGCATAATCAGTGATACAAATAAAGCACCCAATCCGACTGCAGCAGTGTCCTTAACTGCTATTCTCATTCTTCCATTGACAGCAGTATAGATAATCTGCCACATTCCATTATCCCTGTATTCGTAAATGTTATAAATAATATATATCATCAACGCAAGAACGATATAGATAGAAATATCATTCTTCAGAAACTGCTCAACTGCCCTGCTGTTTAATTCCCTAACCTGTACATTTTCAATCCTTTTATAATCATTTTCCGTTTTATTGATATTGGCTATTGATTCTGATGTACCGAACACACTGAATTTTTTCATATTCGAGGCATTTGTAATAACTGCTTTAACACTTTCTGTATATCCATCAATATAATCAGACTTTTCCTTGTATTCCTTTGCAAGTCTCTTAAATATTCTTCTATCATCCTGTGCCAGTTCGTCAGCATGCTGCTGTATCTGTTCATCTGTATGCCCATTAATCAGCCAGTTGTACTCTCTTACTTTAATCTTATAATTATCTATTCCGCAGTCTGAAAAGTCCCCTGCAAAAACAACCACAACACATATACATGCCGCAGCCAGAATTAGCAATATTGTTTTTCTATTAAGCAGTCTCCCCAGTTCCTTCATCTACCTAAGCTCCTTAATATCCCCTTTTTCAATGTTGCTCTTATCAATATATACAATTTTGTTGTTCACAAATGAAAACATAAACATTCTACTGCTATCCCCATGCATAATTGAAAATATCTTTTCCTCGTCTGGAATCGTTCTCTTTGCTGCGAGCTTTCCATCTCTGTCTAACTGATATAATGTATAATCAAGTGAACTGCTCTGTTTGTTAAAATACATTGCCATATTCTTATATCCTTCATCATCCATCCAGATATAATTTCCGTCAAATGTTATATAAAAATATCCTGTATCATTATCACTTTCATATATGCTTTCTGACTTACCGCTGCCAAGATCATATTCATATATTATTCCATCTCCAAGCCCGCTGTAATACAGCTTGTTATTGTCTGCATCTATACAGTAACTATACACATTCTTGTCAAGCAGACATTCAGTATCTTCCCCTGTAATTCTGAATATTCCTTTTCCTTCCAATGAATATAATCCCTTATCATCTTTTGAAACAGATGTCTTTAAAAAAAATGTGTCACTGCCATATGTTTTAAGTGAATTAATTCCTATACCATATCCCGTTTCTTCATATATTTTATCGCTCGAACCCGTATCAAGATTAAATCTGTATAGCCTTACTGTTACATTACCTTCTATATCTCCCGTTATCTCTTGAGATACATATGCATATCCATCATTGAAACACATTGACACACTATCCTGTCCACTCAGGACGCATATGCTTCCAAGGTCTGTTCTCTGTGTTCCGTCAGCACTTATCCGTACAAGATTTCCCTTGGAACTTATCATATATATGTACGAATTATAGTAATACAACTCACTTTTAAACTCGCTTCCTGAAATATATGCCATGCACTCTTCTCCATCATGCCCACATTGTGGTTTATTACATAACACAATGCTTTCTTCCGACTTATCATCATAAAACATAAGATTATCATCTGATGCGCTGCATTTATCAAGATAATAATATCCTGTATCACATCTTGCCACCATATGCATGCTTTCAGAAAAGTATGACTGCGTATTATCAAGCTTGTCGCTTCCTACGGTTATCGTATTACCTGGTTTCCCCTTACACGACACAAGCAAAACTGACATTACAACCATTAATCCTGCTGCAATTCTTCTCATTGTAATCCCCCTTAAAGTTATGGCATCTATAGTTAGTTTAATTAACTATAGATATCATGTCAAGCGTACACAACCAAACCAGACACTATTAATCATGGTCTTGGAACACGAAGCATTAAAAGAATTGTTGACAGTTACGATGGAATTATGAAATATTCGTACGATGAGAAAGACCATTATTTTAAATATATTATATTAATACAGCACCCTGGCATCATGCAATAGTTTTGGCATATTCTGCAATATATGGCATATTCGGTAATATACGTCACATTAATATCGGGTAGTTTTGGCACATTCGGTAATATATGGCACATTCTGCACTTGACAATATAAAAAAACAGGGATTCCAGTTACATTTAATAACCGAAATCCCTGTTTTTATTATATTAATTCTTCTTATATTGTTATATCTTCTTAGAAAAGACTCTTAACAGTATTAACTACATTCTCTACTGTGAATCCAAAATGCTCGAATAACTGGTTAGCCGGACCTGAAGCTCCGAAGCCCTTCATGCAGATTACCTTTCCGTCAAGACCTACATATCTGTACCAACCGAAGTCTGAAAGTGCTTCAACTGCAACTCTCTTTCTTACACTCTTAGGAAGGACTGATTCCTTGTATTCCTCTGACTGCTTCTCGAATACATCCATAGATGGCATACTAACTACTCTTACATCTATTCCTGCATTCTTAAGCTCTGCCTTTGCAGATACAGCCAGGTTAACTTCAGAACCACTTGCAATAATAATTCCATCTGGAGTCTTTTTATCAGAATCCTCAAGAATATATGCACCCTTAAGTGCTTCCTTAGATGAACCTGCCATCTGTGGAAGATTCTGTCTTGTAAGAACTAATGCTGTTGGCTCATCCTTAGATTCAATAGCATATTCCCATGCAAGTGCTGTCTCTGTTCTGTCACATGGTCTGAATACTGTGAAGTTAGGCATTGAGCGGAATGCTGCAAGCTGCTCAATTGGCTCATGTGTAGGTCCGTCCTCACCAACTCCGATACTGTCATGTGTGAATACATATATAAGTGGCAGCTTCATAAGTGATGTAAGTCTTGCCATTGGCTTTGTGTAATCACTGAATACGAAGAATGTTGCAACGAATGGTCTTAATCCACCATGAAGTGCAAGTCCGTTACCAATTGCTGCCATAGCCTGTTCTCTTACACCAAAGTGAAGGTTAGTTCCTGCATAATTCTCCTTAGAGAAATCTCCTGCATCCTTCATATTAGTCTTATTAGATGGTGCTAAATCTGCTGAACCACCGATAAGGTTAGGCATTACATTCTTAATCATGTTAAGAATTGTTCCGCTTGAACTTCTTGTTGCTTCTGCCTTCTCTGGCTTTGCAAGGTATTCCTCAGAATTGAACAAATCGGACATATCACATCCATTGTAGTACTTATCCCAGAGTTCCTTCATCTCAGGGAACTTCTCACAGTATTCAGCAAAAAGCTTATTCCATTCTTCTTCCGGTTCAGCCATTCTTGCAGCTATCTCTTTATAATGGTCATATACTTCCTGTGGTACTTCAAAATCACCCTTGCATGGCCAGTTAAGGTTTTCCTTAAGTGCTGCAACATTATCAATACCAAGAGGCTCACCGTGTGCGCTTGCCTTACCCTGCTTTGCAGGACAGCCAAATCCTATCAGTGTGTTAACCTTAATAAGTGATGGTCTTTCTTTATCTGCCTTGGCTTCCTCAATAGCTTTACCGATAGCTTCAATATCATTGCCATCAGCAACCTCGATTGTCTGGAAGCCAAATGCTTCAAATCTCTTCATTACATTTTCAGTAAATGCAATATCTGTGCTTCCCTCAATTGATATATTGTTAGAATCGTAGAATACAATAAGCTTTGAAAGGCCTAATGTTCCTGCAAGTGAGAAACACTCTGATGAAATACCTTCCATCATACAGCCGTCTCCACCAAGTACATATGTGTAATGGTCAACTACATTGTATCCTTCCTTATTAAATACAGATGCAAGATGTGCTTCTGCCATAGCCATACCTACTGCCATAGCCATACCCTGTCCAAGAGGTCCTGTTGTTGCTTCAACACCAACTGTATGACCATACTCTGGATGTCCAGGTGTCTTAGAACCCATCTGTCTGAAATTCTTTACATCATCTAATGAAAGATTACCAATTCCAAGTAAATGGAACAATGAATAAAGAAGCATTGAACCATGTCCTCCAGAAAGAACGAATCTGTCTCTGTTCTCCCATTCTGGATCAGCCGGGTTGTAATTCATATGGTTAGTCCATAATTCATAAGCTGTTGGTGCAGTTCCAAGTGGAAGTCCAGGATGTCCTGAATTAGCCTTCTGGATTGCATCTGCTGACAATACCCTGATTGCATTAATTGACATTTCATCGATGTTAGTCATATTTTCCTCCCTGTGTAAGCACATCTGTGCATAATATTATAAGTTATCTGTCTTTAAAATCTGCCTCTGTCAAGAATATAACATCACCATTCTCGCTTCTCTTCTTCTTAAGTCCACCAAAGAATCTTCTTGATGCTCTTCTTTCAGAGTTGACAATTGCCTGATTGATTATTTCCTTGATATCATCAAGTTTAATATTATCATTCACATTATGAAGTTTGTCAATCTTAAGATACAGTTCCAGTAATGCATCATCATCAACCTCATACTGTCTCTTTCTTGCGAATCTCTTCGCCATCTCAACAAGCTCATTAACTGTGTACTGCTTAAGAACAATTCTGTGATTGAATGTCTTGGTAAGCTCAGGATTAAAGTTGATAAGAACATTCATGTCTGTATCTGAATCTTCAAATATGACAATCATTCTTCCTGTATCCTGTTCAAGACAGTTAAGCAGTTCATTAATTCTCTTAGGCTGGATTGTTCCTGCGCCTTCAACGATAAGAGCTGTTCCCTTAAGTCTTCCCATTGCCTTGGCAATACCTCTCTGGTTAATACTCTCTCCTGATGTCTTAGCAATCTTCTTTGGCTGGTCTGGATATAAAGTATTAATAGCTCTTATTATAGTTCTTGCAAGGTCTGTCTTATCAGAACTTGAATTACCAGAAATAAGAATATTTCCTGATGCTGATGAATTCATCTGCATTTCATCGTCAATTGTATCGAAAAGATCAGCTAACTGTTCCTCAAGTCCTGGCATATCTCTGTACTTTCTGAATATCTTTGCCAGCTCTCCTGTAAGCTTCTTCTCTATCTGCTCAGTTTCTTCAATCTCTTCTTCCATAGTCAATGGCTGTTCTTCTTCTTGTCTGGTGAATGGAATTACTGTTTCTTCCGGCTCAACACCTGCAGCTACCTCATCTAGTACAACAGCCTCCTCACCTTCTTCTTTATTGTCTTTATTATCAATATCTTCATTCATAATTGAATTGATATCTGAAATCATTGATTCTGACACAGTTGGTATCTGTGCTGTAACTAAAGGAATATCTTCATTCTCTATAGCAGTTGCTGCCTGCTCTAGTCTCGCTGCAGCCTTACCTGTTCTTATTGCAAGATCCATTCTCGCTGAATCAACTGCCATCTGTGCAAGAGCTGCTCTCTTTGCTTCTTCCTTATCAATCTCCTTACCATCAGCCAGTGCTTCTGCTTTCTTCTGCTCTACCAGCTTTTCATAAGCTGCACTTTTCTCGTCTTTCTCATCAAGATAACGCTCAAGCTCTGACTTGGAAAATTCCTTAGTATCCTGCTTGCCATACTTTTCTTCTCTTACAGACTGCATCCACTCTGTTATATCCATCTGGCCTTCAATCTGGTCATCATCTTCCTGAACTTCTGCATCATGATTAACAATCTGTTCAGTTACAGGAGCCGGAGTCTTAACCTTCTCTGCAGGCTGTTCTTCCTTATTCTTAGAAGCTGGTACAAATGTCTTAACATCGGCATCTTCTTCCTCATCACCGAACAAGTCACTCATCTTGGCAGCAAGCTCTTCCTGAAGATTTCTTGTATCATATAAATTGTTATATTCAGGTACAGGAACATTAATATCTATATTCTCTGCTTCCTTATTGATTCTTTCCTCAGCTTCTTTTCTCTGTTCAACTTCGTCTTCTTTATTGATCTGCTCATAGTTATCAGCTAACTTCTGCTTTGCATTCTCAATAAGCTCCTTAAGTGAGACATTTGCCTTATTAATCTCGCTTGAGAAATTCTTCTCTCCATCTTTGCTAAGTGTCTCAGAAACCTCTGGCTTCTCCACCTGAGGAGTCTCTATCTTAGACATAACAACAGAGCTGTCCTTAGTATTATCTGCATCTTCATCCTTATTCAGAGCTTTCATTAAAAATGCTTTGATATCATCATTCTGGTCGTTCTGTACAAGGTCTATTGAAAGAGGTCCTTCCTCCTGTTCCTTAGCAAACTCAGGAACATTCAGACTTACCTCTGGCACTGGCTGTTTACCAGTTGATTTCTGTTCTTTCTCATCTTCTTCACGGAAAACATCTTCAACTTCATCTCTCTTAAGATTAGCAAGTTCCTTCTGCTTTGCAAAAAGCACTTCCTTAGTTGCCTCTATATCTTCCTTTCTTTTTCTTACATCTTCTAAGATACCTTTCTGTGTCTTAGTAAGAACAACACCAAGCTTTTCCTTTAACTGTACTGCTTTCTCAACGTATATACCATCCTGAAACCACAGAACGATATTATCACATGTCTTAATACATTCTTCTTTTCTTCCAGTCTTATAATACAGCTTTGCAAGCTCATACATATACTTCTCATCAATCTCATGATCCCTGTAATCCTCTAAGATTCCTACAAGTTCATTATCTGATGCATTCTGTGCCTTTCTAAGGTCATAATACAGGATGAATCTGCTCACATCATGCTGTGAAGATTTGCTGTATTCTTCATAAAGCTCGTTAGCATTATCAAAATCTCCAACTTTAATAAAGAATTCAGTAAGCTTATAAACCAGCTTTCTTCCGCCAAGGTTTCTGTTATAAGCAAGAATTGCCATGTCTCTTGCTTCTTCATAGTCCCCGACTGCTTCCTGCACATTAATGGCTGTGGCAAGTGCCTGCCAGTCTTTAACCTTAGTCCAGTTAATATCCTTAGCTATGGCTGCCGCTTCCGTGTATTCCTTTTTCGCTGCCAGCTTCTTAATCTGGTCTATCTTAATTCCTAATTCGTATTTATTCATGATTATATATTCCTCATTCCAATGCTTACTTGATGAATGTTGTGAATAATTTATTTATCGCATTTTACAACTCATTAAAGTTTAGCACAGCCTAAGTTCATTGTAAACCAAGTTCACAGAATTGTTACAAATATGTTACAAAAAATCAAATGTAGCCTGTTCGTAATCCATTCTCGTGTATTCCAATTCTGATTCCTTCGTGCTGCTGTAATAATCAACAACCACAGTCTGCTGCCTTGAATCAACAAGCTTCTGACCAAGTATGTAATTAACATCGAATCTTCCTGTAATAGCAGGAGTTGCTCCTCTTGCCGGAACAATAAGCTGGACATGATTAGTTGCAAGCAGCTTGAATATTGGCTCCCATATGTATATATCCTTTGCCGCACCGAATGGGTTATCTATGAATATTGTCTTACCCTCAACACCTTCATTACCTGAAGAATTCATATTAGATATGTAGTTGATAATCGCTATAAGGAACTGGATATATATACCCTGTGACTGTCCTGTTGAGCCAACCGCTTCCTCATATCTTAAATAACGGCTCTGGTCCTTGATTCTCTCTCTCTTATACAGATTAATTCTGATTGAATTCATATCTGTGACAATAACTGAGAAAAGTCTCTTCCATGACAGTCTGTTTCTTATATACTTGAGTCTTTCCGCAGGCTCTTTAAAACTTTCCGCCATAAAAACAGTTTCATCAATATATTCAGACATCTTTTCCTTATATAATTCTTCCTTTATATAAGGAATCTGCAAACTGATTATTGCAATCTGTTCTCCGTCAAGATTGATATTAGACAACTGTGGCAGACGGTCAAGCTCAGTCTTAATATTACTGCATGTCTGGATACAACGATTTTCAAAGTTATCCTTAATCATCTGCATATCCTCTATACCCTTGGCAATGCGGTCTTTTTCTAACTGTATAAATGTGTTCGTCTCATTTAACGATTCAATCATACTTCTTGTCTTAGCCACATTTTCAGGAACATTAAGTGATATCCTTACTTCATCAGCAAGCTCGACTGCATTAAATCCGTTAAGCAGGTCAATAAGCTTAGATTTATTCTTATTAAATTCATCAACCTTCTTATACTCTAATCTGGTAATTGAAGCATATTCTTTATGAACAGCCTCATATTCTGTAAGATTAGCTGTAATTCCCTGTGCATCCTCAGGACGGAATTCTTCTGGAACATGCATGCCCGCATCAGACACGATTCTTTCAAGGTCTTTTCTGCATACAAGAATGTCTTTTAATGAATCAGACATCTGTCTGCGTGTCTTTTCCTGAACCTTGGTGTTATCCTCTAACTTCTTAATAAGTACCTTGTGCTGTGTAATGAATTCATCCGGGTCATCGCATGGGAATTCATTAAAGCTTCCATAATTATTCTCAATCTGGTTAATACCATGTGCGATACTTCCCTCAAGCCTATTAAGAAGTGCTTCCTGTGACTCAAGCTCTTCCCTTACAGAATCACTGCTCTTCACAAGATTATTAAGAGCATCCTTGGCATTCCTTAACTGCTGTGAACCTGCTGCCATAATCTCACCGGCTTCATACTTTGCCTTAATATCGTCAAATGTATAACCTCTGTACTCTATTGCATCACGACATTTGTTCATAGATGCAGACAGATGGTTCATCAGCGCCTGCTTATCTGCAAAGTCACTGTTCTTCTGTGAAAGTGCTGTCTTTAATCCGGTGAATCTGCTCTCTATTTCATCCTTATCAAGACGGTATGTATCGTCATCGATTTCTATTGAAACATTTTCATCATAATAAGGTGCGTACTGCTCCTCCCATGACTTAATGATTTCATCATATGCCTTTCTTGTACTGTCCTCGAAATCTCTCGCGGTATCATACTCAGAATTAGCAGAAGCTGCTGCCTCCTCGCACTCATATATGCGGTTTCTTGCACTGTCCACATCAGCCTTCAGTCCCTTTAAGCGCTCATACTTTTTATCTATAGAAGTATTCATCTCCATAATACGCGAGAGCAGGCTGCATGCTGTTTCCTTCTCTTCTATATCATCTCTTGTCTGTGCGAGGTTCCTTGAAAGCTGCTCTTTAACCTCATTTAACACACTTCTCTTCTTCTCAGCCTCAATAATTGCAGCCTCGCTGTCAGCAATCTTTAATCTGATTGCTTCTGCCTCGGACGCATCCACCTTTCCAGACGCAGCATTATATACAAGTGCAAATGTATAATCATTCCACACAAGCTCCATTCTATCGGCCAGCTTTCCTGCCTGCGCCTTATGCGACTCAAGCTCCTCCTGTGCAAGCTTAATCTGTGTCTCAAGCTTTGCCTCATCACGCAGGAACGACATATCCTTTAATGCGAATACAATCAGGTCTTTGTTAATCTCTAACTTAGTATCAATAAGCACCTGCTCGCTTATAACAGGATAAGCAGCCGCACCCTTGCCAAAATCCTTAAGCATCTCATCTGCTTTGATTCTCTCGAAATCGTTCTTTATTATAAATGCGTACTCAATGAAAGGTGTTCTCTTTAATACATCTCTTTTCTGTCCTGCATTCAGGGCTGCAAACCACTCATGTCCCTCAACAACATCTGAACCGTACTGGCTCTCAAGGTATTCCTTAAGCCTGTCTCTTTCAGGACTCTTACAGATATATGTTCCCTTTCTTGCATTGTCAATAAAGTTCTCAAGTTCCTGTGCTGCCTTACACTCTTCTGTATATTCACTGCGCATCTTCTGGTAAGTCTCAAGAATAACCGAAAGCATTGCCTCGTCATTATCTGCACTATATATTTCACGGATTTTGCCCATACACTCGGCATCTGCATTACCAGCTTCATCAGCCTTTTCTAGCTTTTCTGACTGCTCTGTGAATATATCAATAAGTGCTTTATTGGCAGATATTGTCTCATTAAGTGACATTAACTGCTGCTGCACATCATTGAATTTTTCGGACATTCTTGTCTCTTCATTCTTTAACAGTTCTTTATCCCTGAATGACTTATCATATTCTTCAGACACATTTTCACATACGACAGTTCCCGCCTCTGATAAAGATGCTCCAAGCTGTGCCTGTAATTCCTGTATCTCATTCTCAAGATTATCAGAAAGACTGCCAAGACCTGCCGCCTCTTTGTCAGCATTTCTAAGATTATCCTTAGCCTCTGATAATCTGACTTCCAGAGCCTTAACACGGTTAGCTGCTATATCAAGCTTTTCCTTAAGTCTTCTGGTCTCTGTCTCATAGAATTTTCTGTAACCTGCAGCAAGTATCTTTAACTCTGCTGTTATATCCGTATCTTCTCTTAATCTGTTATCTATCGCAATCTGAAGTCCTTTATAGGACTTCTCATATTCTGCATAATCTTTATAATCACCCGCAGACTCCATCAAAGAAAGCTTTCCTCTTGCCTCTTCAATTGCAGCGTTCTTGAGTTCAAGTGCCTTTCTTGTCTCATTAACAAGGCTCTCAACTCCTGCCATCGAATTCTTTTCAGACATAACCTCTGCAACTGCTATAGCTTCCTTCTCGTGTGCAAGCTCATCATACATCTTAGTGATAAGGTCATCCTGACTCTTAAGTTCCTTATCCTTCTTATCACTTTCCCGCATAGCAACAAGAAGCAGGTCATATAGCTGCTTCTCTATTTCTTCTTTTCTGTTGTAAAATGCTTCATATGTCGACAGATATTCTTTAAAACTGTCGATAGCTGCAATCTGGCTGTCATATGCTCCAAGCTGTGAGTGTTTCTTTGAAAGCTCCACTAACTTGTCCTTAATATCCATAAGAGTCTGAGCCATCATGCCCTCATCATTATCAACTGACAGCTTGTTATTGAAGGATTTCTGGATAATCTCCTCTATAAGCAGATCCTCAACAACCTTACGGCTTGTCTTATAATTTGACTCGAAATATGTTCTTACATGTCCCTCTGTCTTGTTAATTCCACGCACAATTTCCCATGCACTCTCATATATTCCGTAGTTGCTTATGAAGCTCTGGTAATCACCTTTTCTGTCAAATATCTTAACAACATATTTGTACCCGCCCTTCTCAAGGTCACGAAGATAAGCCTTAAGTCCGTTATATGTAATTCTCTCTCCATTACTTACAAGTGGAAGATTCTTAATATCGTTATCGCCAAACTCCCTGTAGAATATGCAGTAATTAAAGTATTCAACTCTTGCTGTCGGTGCAGCTGTCTGTTCCTGTCCATCCTGATTCTCATCATCTGTGCCTCTTCCCTTTCTTGCACAGAAACCAGTTGTCATGAACCGGAAACCATCCTTCTGATAACATGGATCTAACTTCCACTCAACCAAAGAATGAATACATGTATTACCGCTTCCCTGTCTGAAAAGCTTCTCAATAGGCTGCTTGTCATCAAGTGTGCAGTTAGGAAGCATATTCTGCATAAGAAGCAGCATAAGCAGACTCTTACCACCGCCATTGGCAAGGTCATATATAGTATTCTGGCAGTTGAAGCGCATCACGAAATCGTCGTACACCTGTGTACCGAAATTATATTTAACATTATTAACTCTGATTCTGTTAATCTGTGGCATCGCGTCCTCCATTCATAAGTTCGGCAAATCGTCCTCTGTAATCATCAAAATAATTCTCTATAAGACTTCTGAATCTGTCTGTCGGATAATATCTGTCCTGACTCTCAACTAAAAGTTCCTGCGCAACGCAGAAATTAAGCACAAGCTTTACCATACCCGACTTTGAATTTCTTGCTGCTCTCGCTCCTGTCTGATCCTCTACTGTTGTCACCGGAAGCTCGTCCCATGTAAGTGCTATCTGCTTAAAGCTGTTCTCCTCAACCTCATCAAGCACAAGCCCTGCGCTCTTATCGACAATACCACCTGTTGTCTTATCAACATTTTTAATGATGTCCTCAAGTCTTATGAACTCAGCATAAGTTGAACTCATTGTATCTGAATAAAACTCTGTTATTATGTTGTAGATTATGAAATACACAAGATATAATTCTTTATTAACTCTTAATCCAAGTACATTTCTTAATTCCTCGTTGGAATATCCAAACACCCTGTTATTATCACCTGCACTCACATACAGACCATTGTTATATTCATATATGTTAAGATTAAGTTTCTTAAGTGACATATGAACGATGTCATACACTTCTGCATTATTATTGTATTCCTGATAAAGAGCTGCATTCTCGCCCCTCTCAGACACATTTTCCCCTGTGATAAGCTTGGAAACTATGTCCAGCGCCTTATCTAGATTTCTATTCTCCATGTGCTTCCTTTCGTACCAATTCAACATCTGCCATCATACAGTTATCCGACAATATAACCTGCCCACCAAGCCCTTTTCTTATTGCAAATGTAAAGCTTTCCATATCTTTAAAGCCTTCCCCTAAGTATGCATCAAGAAATGTATCTTCTCCCGCATCATCGCCAAGCTGGTACTCATCCTTCTGGCACAGATTAACAAAGAAAGAGAAGAAATCTGCATTTCTTAAAACCTGCTCACCATACGCCCTCTTCATTGCATCTGCAAACTGACCTAGTGTTATAATGTCCGATTTTTTCAAACACACAATGAGATTTTTCATAAGGAATACGTAATTATCCTTAATTCTCTTTTCTTCAATCTCATCTGCGAATTCAATATCTTCCGGTCTTTCGTTGCTTATAAGCTCTTTCTCCTCATATCTTGGAGGCTTCACCATAAGCGCATCATCAATGCTTATCAGGTCAAATGTCTTTCTTATGTTCGGCTTTAGAAGCGGACTTAACATTGTGACTAATATATCTGCATTGTCCCTCTTAATCATATCTGAAAGTGCCGATGTGAAATCCATATGGCTTCTTAATCTGCCAAGCTTGGCGCGTCTTACCGCATCATCAGTCATCTTCTGCATTTCTGTACAATCCTTTAACAGCTCGCTGTGCCTGTTCATCGCCTGCTTAAGCTGTGTCTCAAGACTGTATATTTCGTTCATCGTCCTGTAATAGCCTTCTCCTGTGCTGCCCGATGCATTAAGCTTCTCAATTGATTTTGCAATAAGGTCACGGTTCTTCTTAAAAAGCTTTTCTTCATCATCAAACCATTTCATTCCTGTCTTGACGAATTCCTCATAAGCCTCTATTCCTGCAAATACATCGCCCGACAGAATTGTCAGCACTTCATTCTTCTTTAACTTAAGGCGGTTGACCTCTTCGTTGATTCTTTCAACCACTTCAACTCCGCCACGGAAGTTCTGTGAATTAATCATTTTCTCAAGAAGAAGCTGGGATACGCTTATCCTGCTCTCGTCCTTGATTTCCTTGGTATCAAGATAGAATTCAATAGCATCAGGGCTTATCGAATACCACACGGTATTGTCTCTTATCGAACTCTCGATTATCTTCATTCTTGATACTCTCTTTTTCCTGTCCACCGGATCAAAATACGAGAATTCAAATGGCCTGCCATCATTCTTTATCTTGTCAAATATATAATCAGCAATCTCCTTGCTGTCCTGTTCATTCAAATCAAGCCCGAAATCTCTCTTAAGTATCAGCCTTAAGAAATCGAGATATTCGGGATATGTAACATCCTTTTCCTTAAAATTATTCTCCTCTATAAAGAAACGGAGAACCGCCATAACTATATAGCCCATATCAAGGATTTCGTATTTGCCATCCTTGAAATTAGAAAATGATGTGTCTATCAGTCTGAAGAAAGGATAATATTTCTTCAGATTAAGCATTCGTTCACGGTGATCCGATATGATATCACCTGTCATATTCTCTGCCATAGTATTCTTCATTTCTGCGCACGCATTTTACACATATTGTCTTAATGCCCGGTGCGCCAGGACATTAAGCTTAAAGCTTGGTTCTTCACCAAATTTAAAGCTCGGTTCTTCCGTCTAATGCTCTTAAAAGAGTAACCTCATCGATATATTCAAGATCGCCGCCGACAGGAACTCCGCTTGCAATTCTTGTCACCTTAATTCCTGTTGGCTTTATCATTTTGCTTATGTACATTGCTGTTGTCTCACCCTCCAGATTGGAATTAGTTGCGATAATAACCTCGTCAACATCTCCCTGAAGCCTTACCATAAGCTCCTTTAACCTGATATCAGCCGGTCCGATTCCAAGCATCGGGCTTATTGCTCCATGAAGAACATGATATACGCCCTCGTACTTTCCTGTCTTTTCATATGCCGCCATATCTCTTGTATGTTCAACTACCATAATTGTCTTATGGTCTCTTTTCTGGTCGCGGCATATCGGACACAGTTCTTCATCTGTAAGTGTAAAACACTCCTTACAGTAGTGAATATGCTGCTTTGCATCAATCATTGTGTCTGCAAGGCTCTTAACCTCAGTCTCAGGCATGTTTATAATGTGAAATGCCAGGCGCTGGGCGCTCTTCGCCCCAACCCCTGGTAATCTCGACAATTCTTCAATTAATCTGTTAATATGACCACTGTAGATGTCCATTAGAATAAGCCTCCGCCTAATCCTCCAAGTCCTCCAGTAATCTTAGCCATCTGTGCCTGTGACTCTTCTTCGCATTTTCTTAAAGCTTCATTAGTAGCTGCTACGATTAAATCCTCAAGCATCTCTACATCATCTGGATCAACTGCTTCAGGGTCAATCTTAACCTTAGATACTTCTCTCTTACCTGTAACAGTTACCTCAACTACTCCGCCGCCTGCTGTCGCACTGAATTCCTTATTCTCAAGCTCTGCCTGCTGCTCCTCCATCTGACGCTGCATTCTCTGTGCCTGCTTCATCAGATTATTCATATTACCAGGCATTCCTCCTGGAAAACCACCTCTTTTAGCCATTATATAAGTTCCTCCTTATCATCTACTTCTATATCTATGCCTACGAGTTCCTTAAGATCCACGAATCTGCTGTGGAAATCCTCATCATCGTTAAGCTTAGTCACTTTAATTGAAACCCTTACTCCTGTTCTCTCCTCAATTACATTCTCTATGCTCTCCATAACTTCCTGTCTGCTGAGTGAATTATAGGCACTAAGTGATTCTACCATAATTTCAAGACTAATTCCATCTTCTGCTAATGTAACATGTGCAGCCTGTAAAAATGTCTGATTAACCGGATCATCTATCGTTGCAATGATATCCTTCCAGCCTGCCGCAATTGCCTTAACATCTTCCGGAACAGCGTCATATACACGCTTAACTACAGGCTTCTTTGGAGTCTGCTGCTGTACTGCTGCCTGGCCTCCCGCAGCACCTGCATTTACAAGTCTGCCGCTTTTAATATCATCAAGTACTTTCTGTAACTGCCCTTCAAGCATTGTCACACGGCTTACAACATCGCCGATATCCTGACTGTTATCCATTGCCGGGCGCATCAGCTTTATAAATGTTATCTCTGTTTTAACTCTCTTCTGTGTAGAAAACTTCAGGTCATTCGATAATTCTGACAACACTCTTATATAGTACATAAGTGTATCTATATCAACATTCTGTGCATCCTTCTTCAGGTCTTCAAGATTATCTGCCGATACTTCTATTACATCTTCAATTCTTTCTGCATCTTTAGTTGTCTTAATAAGAAGCAGATTTCTAAGATACCATATAAAATCTGTAACAAACTGTGAAAGGTCTCTTCCCTGCATTATCAAATCTTCCATAAGTGACATGCACACGGCAACATCTCCTGACAGAATTGTTGAAAGCATTTTACTAAATACCGCCGTGTCAACTGCCCCAAGTACATCTAATACATTTTCATACTTAAGGTCTTTTCCCAGATAGAATGCCAGACACTGGTCTAACAGACTTAACGCATCTCGCATAGAACCATCTGCAGCTTTGGCAACATATTTTATTGCCTTATCCTCTACATTCAGTCCCTCCGCCTTCATAAGTTCTGACAGTCTTGCGGCAATTGTCTCTATTGTTATCCTGTGGAAGTCATATCTCTGACATCTTGAAAGGATTGTAATAGGAATCTTCGCCACTTCTGTAGTAGCAAGTATAAATATTACATATGCAGGAGGTTCTTCCAATGTCTTTAACAATGCATTGAACGCTCCTATTGAAAGCATATGAACCTCATCAATTATATAGACTTTGAATCTTCCTTCTGTCGGTGAGTACTGTACTTCTTCTCTTATCTGTCTTATATTATCGACACCATTGTTAGATGCCGCATCTATCTCTATTACATTCATGCTTGTTCCAGCCGCAATCGCCTTGCATGTCGGACACTCCCCACAAGGGTTGCCATCAACCGGATGCTCACAATTAACTGCCTTCGCAAATATCTTGGCAACTGATGTCTTACCAGTTCCTCTTGTTCCGCAGAACAGATATGCATGGCCTATTCTGTCTGCATTAATCTGATTTCGCAGAGTTGTTACTATTGTATCCTGTCCTTTGACATCATTAAAATTGTCCGGACGCCATTTTCTGTATAAAGCCTGATATGACATGGTTACCTCCCTCTGCGCTGTATGTTTCTTTCCTCTACTATTTCGTAAGCCAAGTCTTTCCGTGGCTTCGCCACTCCCAAGCCTTGGTAATTCACAACTCCCGGGCTTCCGCCCTTTCGTTGTTCATTACGGGCATTCGTCAGATAAACAAGAATCCAAGCACGCTTGTTTCTTGTTTGCATGACTCATTGCTTACGAAAAAAGCCGTGCGTCCGGCTTCGAACTGATATCCACAGACGTTACCGATGCAGTTAGCTCGATCCAGGCACCCTTTCAACACCCGGAAGGTCCCACTTAATGCTGCTTCATTCCTGACCTGACATGGTTCGTGGATTTCCGTCGTGAAAGACCCAAATGTCAACACCACTTACACCGGGCTGCTCCATAAATATCAGCCCTCTGCCGAACATCACCCCTGCTATAGCGGATTGCAGGTTCAAGGTGCCGCTACTACCCCGGCTGCACGGTATTTCAATTATACTTGTTACATATGCCTGTTGTCAAGGTGTGAAGCATTGACAAAATAAGACAGCTAAATAAGCCAGTCCCTAAGAATCATTTCCTAAGGACCGGCTTTAGCAATCCTTGTCAGAACAGGCGGCAAAATCAACTTCTTACCACTCCCGAATATCACCAGAAACTTGCCAAAACCTACTATCCTCTATCAACTTCGCTATTGCGCAGGTCTTTTCAAGCACTGTGAGACTGTCATCCCCTCTTGCTAACCTACTCAATCATTATATTCTTGCCTTTTCGTAGGTCTTTTTCCAAACTTTATTCTATTTAATGATACTCTTACCTCTCCAAAGACCTACTACCTCCACTGTATTAGCTTGATTAGTGGGTTTTTCTCTTCCCAACACGTCTTTTTCTCATAATTTCAACCCACCCATTCTGCATATTGTGAGGCTTACGTAGGTCTTTCCCTCTTCAACACGCTGCAACCATCAACCCCCACGAAATTAACAATCTCCACACACACAAAAGACAGCCTCCGCAATCCACTCAGAAGCTGCCTTAAACCATTACCTTAAACGTATTACTCCAAACATATTATTCCTGTTCTTCATACCTAGGAAGCTCAACTATCACCGCCTCATGATGAACAGCTGGAAGAAACTTCTCCATCACTTCCTTAGTCTTTAACTTAAGACTTGATGTGTTGATGCAAGGGTGGCATCCAAGAGTTTCACCATCAAGCACTTCCTTATCCATCAGTAACTGCACATGGTTGTCCGTATCATTCATAAGTCCCATTATGGATACCGAACCCGGTGTTATATCAAGGAATTCCTCCATATATGATTCATCTGCAAATGAAAGTCTTGCTGAGTTAATCTGTTTGCTCAGATCCTTTGTTTTAAATGGCTTGTCGCCAGGCATCATAAGCATATAAAAATTCGTCTTCTGTCTGTTACATAAGAAAAGATTCTTACATATAAGTGTGTCCAGAATCTTATCTATGTCATTACACACTTCCATTGTTGTAGCAGGCTCATGGTCTGTTCTGTAATATTCCATCCCAAGCTTGTCCAACAAATCATATACTCTGATTTCTTTTTCTAATCTTCCTGTTTCATCGGCAGGTCTTCCTTTAATAAGTTCCATGATATTTCTCCCTGACAATCTGATATTCCGTTATTCCGACTATCACATAATCTGATATTCCAATATTCCGATTATCTCATAATCTGATAATCTACTCAAAATAATACAGATATACATCCTCAAGGTCAATATTATCTCCAACTTTTACTGCTTCTTCTGGCAGCTCATCACCTACAACTCTTAACGCAAGACCGTTCTTTCTCTGTCTGATATTGCCAATCTTGTATTCCTTCTGCAGCTCGCCGACCTCATCAAGCGTGCATGTTATCTCACCAACTTTTCCAGCCATGCTTTCAATAAGCTCAACAGGTGTTCCTGTCGCAATTATTTCTCCGCTCTTTAGAAGAAGTACTTTATCAGCAATACATTCAATATCACTTACAACATGAGTTGCAAAAAGAATTATCTTGTCCTTAGACAGCTCTGCAATATAGTTTCTTATTGAGATTCTCTCTTTAGGGTCAAGTCCTGCTGTCGGCTCATCAAGTATAAGAATCTTAGGATTACCAAGAAGTGCCTGTGCAAGTAGCACTCTCTGCTTCATTCCTCCTGAAAATCCTCCAATTTTCTTATATGCAACCTTAGTAAGATTAACTACCTCTAGCAACTCGTCTATCTGCTGGTTGACAGTCTTAACAACCTCATTGCCATTGTCATCAGTCGTCTTAATCCTCTTAACTCCCTTAATCTCTGCCATATATTTAAGAAATGCTTTAGGCGAAAAATCTTCATAAAATCCCTGCTGCTGCGGCATGTAGCCAACCAGACCCCTGAACTGTTTGCCAAGCTTTAATATATCTTCCTCTGCACTGTCCTCGCCAAAAAGAATACTTCCACCATTCATCTTATCTCTCGATACATTATCTGTGATAAGATTAATCATAGTACTCTTGCCGGCTCCATTAGCACCAAGAATACCATATACTCCTGGTGTAAATGTATAATTAATCCCCTTCAGTGCCTGAACTGTACCATAAGTTTTCTTTAAATTCCTTACCTCTAATTTCATACCCTGTACCTTCTCTTTCCTAATGATTTTCCGAACTACATCATAACCAGCATAATAATAAGCTCAGCCACTAACTCTGTCACATAACGCATAGTCATGAATTATCCTACCGATGCATGAAGTATAAGACTTTTGATAGCTCCGATACTGCCTACTGATATAATCATTATACTACTAATCTGTGCCAGTGCAATCATAATTCTGCGCACGTTCCCTCCTTTTATTATTAATACGAAAAATGTTCCAGATAAGTTGACGCATTTTCACAAAAAAGTTAAAATTTTTATAATATTTTGTGGAGGATAATCTAGTGGAGAATACTCAGGTGGTTTTTGAAAAAGATGATTACAGATATATGAAACAGGCAATCACACAGGCTAAGAAGGCTTATAAACTCAATGAAGTGCCTATCGGCTGTGTGATTGTGTATGAAGGAAAGGTTATAGGAAGAGGCTACAACCGCCGTAACACTGATAAAACCTCTCTCGGCCATGCCGAGATTACTGCAATTAAGAAAGCCAGCCGCTACATGAACGACTGGCGGCTTGAGAACTGCACTTTATATGTTACGCTTGAACCTTGTCAGATGTGTGCAGGTGCTATTGTTCAGGCAAGAATTCCAAGAGTTGTTATCGGTTCCATGAATCCCAAAGCAGGATGTGCCGGTTCAATACTTAATATCCTTCAGATTCCGACATTCAATCACCAGTGTGAGATTACTAAAGGTGTATGTGAAGAAGAATGTTCAGAAATGCTCACAACATTTTTCAAGGAACTGCGTAAAAACAAGAAAAAGAATACCACTGCCACTACTGATGGAGAATAATTATGAAATTTGAATACGCCTTTGAAGGCATGAAGCTTAAAGTACTTGATGAAACATTTGCAGGAAAAGTACTTGAATTCTACAGCCGTAACCGTGAAGAATTCGACAGATACGAAGCTGCCAAGCCTGATAATTTCTATACAACGGAATATATTGTAGCCACACTTAAGGCTGAATATGCTGCTTTACTAAAAGGTGAATTCGGCAGATTCTTTCTTTTTTCTGACGATATGCCTGGTGAAATTCTCGGCTCTGTATCTTTTTTTGGTGTTACAAGCATTAACCGTTCATGCCGTATAGGATATAAAATTGATAAGAACTACCGCAAGCTAGGACTTGGAAGCCTTATGGTTAAACATATGCTTGAGATTCTTACACACGAAAAGGAGATGCACAGGATTGAAGCTTACATTCACCCTGACAACATCTCCTCTGTCAATCTTGTTAAATCTCTCGGCTTTATATCTGAAGGAACCGCCTACTCCTATGTAAAGCTTAACGGCTCATGGCAGGATCATTTAAGATTCGTCTATATTTCCTGATACCAGTATCCGAAATATGGATTGGCATAGTCACTCCTGTGGCTCTTCTTAAAATTATTAAAGCCAAACATTGAAGCCATGTAACGTTCACGGTTGCAGTACATTCCCGGAACGCCAATGAAATATTTAGTATTATCAAGGTTATCGCGCACTCTTCCAAAAAGTATGTGCCTGAAATTATAATAACCATGCAGCAGGAAGCTGTTTCCCGCGATATCAATTTCATTCTGGTTAAGACACTTTAACTTCTCTGGCGACACTTCTATACAATCATAGAAGTAATCATCGTCAAATGCATCTATATAATCAGCCCGCACAAAAAGCTTTTCAAAAGGATCCGTCTGCGTTGCATTGGCTCTGTGTGCTTTTTGCTGCAAATGTTGTGTTTCCGCAGGTATTTTAGCTGCTGCTCCATCAGCTTTTATATTCTCCGGCATGGTTACACTTTCGGCAGCCACCTCTGCCTGTTTTGTCTGAACTATCTGCTGTTCTTCCACCACAATCTGTTTCGTCTGGACCATTTCTGATTTTCCCGCCAACATTGCAGATTCTGACTGAACCGGCTGTTGTCCGCCTGATTCTGACTGTCCCCGTTCCTTCATTGCTGCATTGTATCCAGCCATCTCTTGTCTGACCACCGAAGACTCTGCTGTCTCCTGTCGTTTCTCTTCCTCATCACTCTGCCGCATGCGCTCTTTTATAACAATTCCGGCTTCAACCTGCTTCTTTGCATCCATTCCTGAGAACACAAGCATGTCAGGTGTTACGTCCTCATCCTTCCACATAGACATCATACAGTCATATCTTGCATCCTCCCTTGCAACCGCAAGCCCGCATATATCCTTAAATCCATAACCGGTTTCATTGATATTATCAGGGTTAAATACACCACTGTATTCCATCTGTCCCATTTTTACAAGACATTCCCCTAACTTTATAAGCCTGTAGCCGCTGTCAGTAACCATCATATATATTCCAAACATTTCCGGACTGTCTGTTTTAACGCCTCTTAAACTGATGCTTAACTTGAACTGCCCCTGATGAACTAATGCCTTTGCAAAGCCTGCATTTCTGCCCTTTACTCCCTCCGGATATGAATATATGTATGAAACAAGACGCTGATAATCCACAATAAACCTCCCTGATGATTAACTCTCTTATGCACCTTATGCCATGCATTAAGAAAATATTCCATCAGGGAGGTTTTATCTTAATCTACCACCATATTCTTTCCGTTATTTTTTCCGTAATAAAGCCTGTCATCTGCGCGCTTTATCCATTCTTCTATATCACCATCGGCATTTCTCTGCGCCACTCCTATTGTTAGTGATATATTTATCTTCTGCTGTTTATAAATACATTCAGAGTTTTCTATTTCTCTCCTCAATTTTTCTAATACTTCATGTGTGCTGTCGTGGGTTCCATTATGTATAAGAAATTCTTCTCCGCCCCACCTTGAAATCACACAGTTACTGCATATATTTTTCATCTTCTGTGCAATGAAATTCAACACATAATCACCACAATTATGTCCATATGTATCATTTATTTTCTTGAAATCATCTACATCTGCCATTGCAAGCCAGCCTTCATCGTCCGCATCATATTCTTCAAGATAATTAATCATATATCTTCTGCTGTAAAGGTCTGTCAGAAGATCAATGTTGGCAATTGAATTAAGCTTCTTCTCAGACTCAATAACAAGATCGACTATCACCTTAGTATAATATATTAAAAATGCTGATACACTTATTGCATTACATGCAAGCATCACAGATATAATTGTTTTATTAATTTCATACAATGGTCCGTTAATTATAGCTATTGCTGATGATATTATACTTACAGCAACTATTGCTATCGACACAGCCAGTGGATTCGGGTCTTTTGTATCAGTCTTGGTTGATATGTATTGTGAATAAAATATTATAGGTATTAATGACATGCTATAAAGATTAAATCCACATTTATACCCAAGACATATTGTTGCAATAGCCATATAAATTATAATTGTTGCATACACACACCACATATATGCACACACTTTCTGCCTTTTTAACAGCATAAAATATAACACATAACCAATCATTGCTATTACACTGTAATAAATCATTGGTGTTATATTAAAATATACAAACAATATCAGCATAAATGCAACAAATAAAAACAACGATATGTTAACAACCACGCATAGTTTAACAACCTGTTCCAGATTAAATTCTTTTTTATTAATGCTCATGATATCTCCTGATAATATGTTCTCGATTGTAAGTAGTACTATAGTATCATACAAAAGCTACTTTTGCACTACATTTTTATTGCAGCTTGACATTTTTTATTAAGTTTCATAACATTATTCTTATAGATTGGAGGCAATATGAGCGATAATAAATATAATAATGTTATGCACCTCGGCAACCCAACTAACACGATTGCCGTGCTTAACAGATATGGTTTTGATTTCAAGAAAAAGTTCGGTCAGAACTTTCTTATAGATGAAAATGTTGTTGAAAAAATCGTCCGTGAAGCAGGCGTTACGAAAGACGATTTCGTTGTTGAAGTCGGCCCTGGAATCGGAACAATGACACAGATTCTGTGTGAGAATGCCAGAGAAGTTGTTGCCGTTGAGATTGATAAGAAGCTTATTCCTATCCTTACAGAGGACACACTTTCTTATTATGACAATGTAACAGTAATCAATGAAGATATCTTAAAGCTTGATATCAAGAAGCTTGCAGATGAGAAGAATGACGGCAGGCCAATCAAGGTTGTTGCCAACCTTCCATACTATATAACAACACCTATTATTATGGGACTTTTTGAGAGCCATGTACCATTAGACAGTATAACTATCATGGTTCAGAAAGAGGTAGCTGACCGCATGCAATGTGGTCCTGGAACTAAAGATTATGGCGCACTTTCACTTGCTGTACAGTTCTACGCCAAGCCTAAGGTTGTGCTTAACGTACCTGCAAGCTGCTTTATGCCTCGTCCTAATGTTGATTCAGCGGTTATCCGTCTTGAACGCTTCAAGACACCACCTGTTGATGTTAAGAATGAACATCTTATGTTCAGGATAATAAGAGCATCATTTAACCAGCGCCGAAAGACTATGCTTAACAGTGTCGGCAATTCCGGCATCGGCATCACTAAAGAAGCTCTTACCAACGCACTGGAAACTATGGGACTTCCACTTACTATCCGCGGCGAAGCCCTTACACTTGAGCAGTTTGCACAATTAAGCAATCTGCTGGTATAAAGAATCTGATAACCAGATGTTTTGTCAACTGTACGTTTTGCCAATCCACTGTTTTGCTAACCGGACGTTTTACCTCCCCAATGCTTTTCCAACCGGATGTTTGGGGTAATTATTCATGCAAAATAACGTGATACCTATAAGTAGTCGCATTTTCGCTGCTTTAGTAGGTATTTTTACAGCAAAATTCACGTAAAACAGGTTATTTCCAGACTAAAGACCTATACAACAACAAAAAACGACTATTTAGTAGGTGTTTTCATGGCTTTATCAATAAAAACCACGTTAAAAGACCTACTAAATAGCCGTTTTATTATAATTTATAGGTTTTCACCCAGTTTACACAATAAAAGGGCTGTCCTGCCGGCAAAGTCCTCGAAACCTTACTCCCCAAAAAGCAGCCTTCTCGCATTCTGGTTAGTAACATCAATAACCTCCTGCGCATCAAGCCCTTTAATCTGCGCCAGCTTTTCTGCAACATATTTTATATTGCGGCTGTCGTTTCTTTTACCTCGGTTAGGCTCAGGTGCCATATATGGACTGTCTGTCTCCAGAACAATTCTATCCATCGGTATATACGCGGTTGCTTCCACAAGCTTCCTGGCATTCTTAAATGTAAGAACGCCGCCGATTCCTATAGAAAAGCCCATGTTAAGAAAATCTCTTGCTGCTTCCCTGCTGTATGAATAACAGTGGATTATTCCACCTGTATCCTGTCCGTGATTACTCTTTAATATGTCAATTGTATCCTGACATGCATCTCTTGAATGAATCATTACCGGCATGTGTGTGCGGTACGCAACATCCATCTGTGCTGCAAACCATTCTCGTTGCTGCTTCTTTTCAGCCGCCGCAACATCTGCATCATCTGACACATAGTAGTAATCAAGTCCGATTTCTCCAAGCGCAACAATCTTTCTTGCCTTAGATTCACCAAGCATATTTTCCAGCCATTCAATGTCCGATTCTTTCAATCTTACAATATCCTCCGGGTGGAAACCAATCGCTGCGTATACCTTTTCATACTGTGCAGCAAGTGCAAGGGAAGCCTCACAGCCCTGACGGCTTGCACCTACATTAACAATGTAATCAAGCTCCCCTGTATCACTAAGCATGCTGCTTATAAGTTCATCTCTGTCCTCATCAAATCTTTCATCATCATAATGAGCATGAGTTTCAAATATCTTCATATCTATCAGCCAATCTCTGCGCCTTCAATAATATCCTTCTCAAGTGTAAGAACTGATAAGTTATCCTTATCATCCCATGCTGAGATAATCATTCCCTGTGACTCAATACCACAGATCTTTCTTGGCTTTAAATTAGTACATACAACTAACTTCTTACCAATAAGCTCTTCTGGCTTATAGTACTTCTGGATACCTGATACGATAGTTCTCTTCTCATCACCAATCTGAAGCTCGAACTTAAGAAGCTTTGTCTTCTTAACAGCTTCACATGTAAGAACCTTGGCAACTCTGAACTGAACCTTTTCAAAATCATCAAATGTAATCTCAGGCTTAACTTCAACCTGTGGATATTCTGTAACTCCATTAGCCTTCTTCTGTGCTTCCTGAATAGCTTCAACCTTTTCCTTAAGGTCCTTCTCAAAGTCAAGTCTTGCGAAAAGAATCTCTGGAGTCTCAGTAACCTTAAGTCCTGTTTCTCTTAAGCCAAATGTAGCAAGGTCATCAAAATCTCTTACTCCTGCCTCTGGATTAGCTGGGTAAAGCTGTGCAAGAATCTTATCTGTAGTCTCTGGCATGAAAGACTTAAGAAGATTAGCACCGATTGTAATACTCTCAACAAGGTTATAGAGCACTTCTGCTAATCTGTCCTGCTGTGCCTCATCCTTTGCAAGAGCCCAAGGCATTGTCTCGTCAATATATTTGTTACATCTCTTAAAGAGTGTGAATACCTCTGTGATAGCATCTGCTACATGAAGTGTAGCCATCTTTGCCTTAACCTTATCTCTTGTTGCTGTTACAACAGCCTTAAGGTCACCGTCAATTGCAGCATCCTCTACGCCAGTCTTATTAACAACTCCACCAAAGTACTTGTTAGACATTGCAACTGTTCTGTTTACAAGGTTACCAAGTGTGTTGGCAAGGTCTGAGTTCATACGCTCAACCATAAGCTCCCATGAAATAACACCATCATTCTCAAATGGCATCTCGTGAAGAACAAAGTAACGTACAGCATCAACGCCGAAGAGGTCTACAAGGTCATCCGCATAGATAACATTTCCCTTAGACTTACTCATCTTACCATCATTCTGTAATAACCAAGGATGTCCAAATACCTGCTTAGGAAGTGGCTCACCAAGTGCCATAAGGAATATTGGCCAGTAAATTGTATGGAATCTGATGATATCCTTACCGATAAGGTGAAGGTCTGCTGGCCAGAACTTCTTGTACTGCTCTGAAGAATTGCCATCAGCATCATATCCGATACCTGTGATATAGTTAGTAAGGGCATCAAGCCATACATAAACTACATGCTTGTCATCAAAGTCAACTGGAATACCCCATTTGAAAGATGTTCTTGATACACATAAATCCTGAAGTCCAGGAAGAAGGAAGTTGTTCATCATCTCATTCTTTCTTGAAACAGGCTGGATGAATTCCGGATGTGTATTGATATGCTCAATAAGCTTGTTGGCATATTTGCTCATCTTGAAGAAATAAGCTTCTTCCTTAGCCGGCTTAACTTCACGTCCACAATCAGGACACTTTCCATCAACAAGCTGGCTCTCTGTCCAGAAAGACTCACATGGAGTACAGTACATGCCTTCATATGAACCCTTATAAATGTCTCCCTGATCATAAAGTTTCTTAAAAATCTTCTGAACCTGCTTCTCATGGTAATCATCTGTTGTTCTGATGAACTTATCATATGAAGTATTCATAAGATCCCATATTCTCTTGATTTCTGTTGAAACATTATCAACAAATTCCTTAGGTGTAATTCCAGCTTCTTCAGCCTTAAGCTCAATCTTCTGACCATGCTCGTCAGTTCCTGTCTGGAAAAATACATCATAGCCTTCCTGTCTTCTGAATCTTGCAATACTGTCTGCAAGAACGACTTCATAAGTATTACCGATATGTGGCTTGCCTGATGTATAGGCAATAGCTGTTGTCATATAAAATGGACCTTTACTCTGTGGCATATCATTTCCTCCATAATCTATTATTCTAATTCATCGCTATAACGCAAATGTAGTGTGAATCATTTATCCGTAAACTTTATCATAGAAAAATTTACAATAAGTGTCAAGTCTGTATTAAGTATGATACAATATGTGAATAATAAATCAGTATTTCTTATAATATTAATTAAGACAGAAATGAGGATTAGTATGCATAATAAACAATTTTGCCTTTTACATCAATTTCTTAACAAGGCTGTGAGCCTGCTGATAGTTTTTATAATAGTAATTACCCTGTCTGGCTGCAGCCTGCCCTGGAATCAGAAGCAGATATCAGAAACTACTATATCTGCCACCGAGGATAACGCTGATTTCACGGAATATGTAAACAACCTGTTTGCTGACCTGTTAAGTGCCGACATGGTATCTTTGCATGCCTATGTCGAACACCCCAGGGATTTCGGAATTAACGATTATGAGATTACTCTTGGCCGCTACGACCTTGACAATCCCGATGACACCTCAGATTACACCGACATAATATCAACGCTTAAATCATTTGACAGAAGCACACTCTCCGCAAAACAGCAGATTACGCTTGATGAGCTTCTTATGTATATGGAAAATGAGCTGGAATACAGTGATTTGTACATGTTTAACACACAGCTTCAGACAACTACAGGTATTCATGTCCAGCTGCCACTGCTTTTTGCTGAATACACATTTGAAGAAAAGAAGGATATTGACGAATATATTGAGCTTCTATGTGATGTTGATGGATACTTTGAAAATATGGCTGCATTTGAGAAGCTTCGTGCTGACAACGGATATTTTATGGAAGATACCCTTGCCGATGAGGTAATTGAAAGCTGCAAATCATTCCTTGAAACTGCCGGTTTAGAAGATGGTGCAATGATATCAACCTTTAACGAAAAGCTTGCTTCTGTTGACGGACTTTCTTCACAGGATATTGCAGATTATAAAGCTAAAAATGTGTCCGCAGTCAATGAACATGTAATTCCAGGATATCAGTCCCTTGTAAATGCGCTTACTTCATTGAAAGGCTCTAACAGATATTCAGGCGGTTTATGCAATTATCCTGATGGTTCACGGTATTTTGAATATATACTCTCTTCAACACTTGGCTGGAGCAAATCTGTTGACGAATATGATAAGCTGGTTGATTCTTACCTCAAGAAATATATGCTTAAAATGCAGTCACTTGCACTTAAAGACTCCTCTATTCTTGATAAATTCGACACATTTTCATTCAATATGACTGACCCGGTTGGTATTCTTACCGACCTTAAGAAAAGAATAACCGATGATTTCCCTGAGATTCCAGATGTGAATTATAATATCAAATATGTGTCAAAGGCGCTTGAGGACTACACCAGTCCGGCTATGTACTTTATTCCGCAGCTTGATAACCTTGATATCAATTCAATATACATCAATTCTTCAGGCACTTCTGCAAGTGAATTATATCCTACACTTGCACATGAAGGGTATCCGGGACACATGTACCAGACACAGTATTTTGCCGCAACCAACCCTGACTGGATAAGATACATTCTTGCACCAGGCGGATATGTTGAAGGCTGGGCATCATACGTTGAAGTTCTTTCTTATAATTATGCACAGACCGGCAACGATGCACTTAACAAAATGTATGCTGCTAATTATGCCACTGTCCTGTGCCTTTATGCAAAAGGTGATATTGGCGTTAATTACTATGGATGGAGTGAAGATGATATTTACCGATTCATCAGCCAGTATGGTTTTGATGATAAATCTGTCGCCCACGAAATGTATTACGCATTCGTATCCGACCCTGGCAATTATTGCAAATACGTTCTTGGAATGTTAGGATTTGAGCAGTTAAAGACTAAGGCACAAAGCGAGCTTTCTGACAAATTCAATCTTAAAAATTTTCATCAGTATATACTCGATATGGGTCCTGTGCAGTTTGATATATTATTTAACAACCTTGATGCATGGATTAAAAAAGAAAAATAACATTAAAAATGGGATGTTACCTTAACACAATAGTCTGGTAACATCCCTTATTTATTTATATACTTCCACCCGGATAATAGCCGCCTGAACCATAGCCACAGCACATAGGCATACATATATTTGAACACAGGCAGAGTGCAACCCACGGAGCACAGCCTGTACAATATGTTGTAGATGACGGCCCCTGATACTGCGTCCTTCTTCCTGCATACCAGCTTCCACCGCTTGCAATACGCTGATACAACAGCTGATACTGCATATTGTCAGGATCAGAATCCAAAGCACGCTTGGCATCTTCCAAAGCTGTTGCTTCTTCTCCTTTTCCAAGATGTGCTAATGCACTATAGTAGTACCATCTTCCATCCCGGTCAGTTATGTTGTTAAGCACATTAATAGCTTCATCATAACTAGAGTTATTAATATAATTAGCTGCTGCCCTCAGATGCACTGTTGTAGGATCATTGCCATTGAGATTATCACTGCCATATCCATTGCCACCATAGCTTCCTGTATATCCACCAAATCCAAATGGACCAAATCCCCAGAAGCTTCCGAAATCTCCATATCCGCCCTGTGACTGGTTCTGATAATCACCATCATAACCATAATGGTCTGAACGTCCTGTTCCATATCTTGTCTGGCTGTATGACTGACTACTGTATCCGCCCTCACGCTCACGCATTATCTGGTTATAAGCCTGCTGTACAAGCTTAAACATCTCTTCTGCCTGATCCTTATTAGGATTATTGATGTTAGCATCTGGATGATACTTTCGGCTCAGTGTTCTGTATGCTTTTTTCACTTCATCATCGGAAGCATCCCTTGATACTCCCAACACTTTATATGGATCTGTCATTATGTTCCTCCAACTGCTTACCGGCAGTGTCAATTCTTTTTCTTCTGGCGGCGTAGAACTTTGTCCATACACCTGAATATATGATATTTCTTAACAGTTCTGCATTAGCAAGAATCGGCAGTCTCTCAAAAGCCCTTGCACATCCTGCCATATATGCTTTAAGTATGTTTTCTGCAAATGTATCAAAATCCTCTACATCCTTATGATACTTAAATACATTATAATTGTTCTTTTTCTCATCTTTTTCCAAATCATCATATGCATCCAGCAGATATATGAATCTGCCAAGATTATTGCCAAGCACCCTTAACTCATCACTCCACTCATCATCTTTCATGGCAGCAACTTCCCCTAACAGTATGCCAAACTGCTCTGCCGGCTTGTCAATATTCGTTTCCTGTGCTTTTTCATATTCTGACAACTTAGAAAGGCTTTTCCTTATAATCTCTGCCTTATGCGGATATTTCTTCTCAAGCTTTTTAATATCTTTTTTCAATACTCCGGCATAAGTTCTTTTCAAGACCTTTTTCTCATCGTACCAGTCGTCCATACATTTGTAATATGTCAGAAGGACATTCATGTCCGCAACATAATCTGAAACAACGTTACGCCTCACAGGATGCTTTCTTAATGGATGTGTGACGCAACGTTCCTCAGAGTATATAGTTTCCGGTTCATACAACCCTGTAAGAAGTATAACCAGAAATGTCATATCATAACTTAAGGAAATCTGCCCCTTCAATCCATGCGCTTCTGCCAGCGAATCGCACAGACCACAATAGTATGAGCGGTATTTATCAAATTCTCTGAATTTAAGTTCTGGCTGATCAACAACTATATACCCATACATACTAAACTCATACCTCCATTTTCGCTTATCATATAACATTGAAAATATTCAGTCAATCAGCCTTTCAAAGATTAATAAATTATTAATACTATTTTTAGATATTATTCTTGTCATCAAAATCAGTTCCCCACAAAAGGAAACTTGTATAATCATCTAGCGAATTGACTGGACGCATTACATCACTCTCGTCAAGATTGCTGGCAAATTCATTCTCACCGTCATCATAACCTTTATCGCCCTGCCCATTATCGTATCCGTTTCTGTACTCATCTTTTTCATGATTATAGTCAAATGCTGGAAACATTATGCCACCTCCTTTCGAAGGTAGTATGTTAAGTTTCATCAGGTTTTATCCGATATTATATTCAGCTGATAAATGTGTATTCAATCACACTTCATATATAAGGAGGAAACTTATGCGAATTACATCTCAGATGCTGGCAGCTAACCAGCTTAAAGCAGGCATTGAGCCTTCATCAAAGACTCTGCTTGATTACATCCAGAATAAGGATGATGACAGCCTTACAAGCCTGCTTTCCAAAAAAACTGACGCTTCAACTTCTTCACTTACTAAGAAGTTACAGAAAGACGCTTACGAAGACATTAAGAATGATGCTGATTCTGTTACAGAAAATGCAGCTAAATTCACTGATGAGAAATCAACTCTTTTCGCTGATGCTGAAAAGACCGGTGATTATTCTGCAATATATGCAGATATCAAATCTGTAGTTGATTCTTATAATAAGCTCTACAACACCCTTGGTAAAACATCAAGTTCTATCAATACTATGTGCTCTGACCTTTTAAAGGAAGCTGTTAAAGAAAATTCTGAAGTTCTTTCTGCTGTAGGTATTACACTTAAAGACGATGGCACTCTTGAAATTGATGAAAAGAAGCTTAAGGCTGCTGATACAGATACTTTAAAGAAAGCATTTGGAACATCATCAGAATTTGCAAAGAGGCTTGGAATTATTGGCTCTAATGTATCATCACTTGCAAAGGCTAACATTAATTATGTTACCAACTCATATACATCATCAGGTGCCGCCTCTAACTCATCAGATGATTTATATTCACTTATGACAAGTAAGTTTAATTCTCGCGGTTAGAATTTCTGATAATGGATATGCATATATAATGTCCGATTTATTCAATATTATATGTTTTAAAAACGTCCCCATACCAGCATTTATAATGTCAGTATGGGGACGTTTTATACATAATACTTGCATATTCATTTTTTCATTCTACCTGATATCTAACTCTGGTGGAACATCCAGCTCGTGTGGAACTGGCGCACCGTTCTTCTTTCTCTGTCGTACACACTCGGTCAGCAGGTACTCTATCTGTCCATTAACAGACCTGAAATCGTCCTCTGCCCACGCTGCAATGGCATCATAGAGTTTAGCTGATAACCGGAGAGGAACCTGTTTCTTACCTGAATCTGCCATTAGTAAAGACTTCCTGAATTAACTACTGGCTGGGCATCTTTGTTTCCACAAAGGACGACTAAAAGGTTGGATACCATAGCTGCTTTTCTCTCTTCATCAAGCTCTATAACCTGTTTTTCTGATAATCTCTCAAGCGCCATCTCTACCATTCCTACAGCACCATCAACTATCATCTTTCTTGCATCTACTATTGCTGATGCCTGCTGTCTCTGAAGCATTACTGCTGCTATCTCAGGTGCATACGCAAGATATGTTATTCGTGCTTCTATTATCTCAAGTCCGGCATCTGCTACTTTGCCCTGGATTTCTTTCCTTATTCTTTCTGCTACAACTTCACTTGAACCACGAAGGCTTCCCTCATCTGCGATTCCATCTCCCGTTGTATCTACATTTTCTGCAACATCATATGGATACATGCGGACAATATTACGGAGTGCGCTGTCACACTGTAATGAAAGATATTCCTTATAATTATCAACATTAAACACTGCCTTAGCTGTATCTGTCACTTTCCACATAACCGCAATACCAATCTCAACAGGATTACCAAGGCAATCATTAATCTTCTGTCTACTGTTGCTCAGTGTCATTATCTTAAGTGAAATCTTCTTATTAGCTGACTGTGAATTATTTCCTGCTGCAATTGCCATTCCTGCAACACCTGCCATGCTAGCCAGATCAAGCTTATTTCCATCTCCTGTCACATCACCGCTCTGATTAAGCTTAGTTGACGCTGCCGGATTAACAGCAACACAAAACGGATTCACAAAGTAAAATCCCGCTTCTTTAATAGTTCCAACATACTTGCCAAAAAGTGTAAGTACAAGTGCTTCCTGTGGCTTTAATACCTTAAGACCAATAAAGAATATCCAGCCTATTGCTGCGTATACACCGCCTGCAACGATAAGTACTATCCATCCTGCTTTAGTCTCTGCCTGTTCAACCATAATCGAACCAACAATAATTGCTGCTATGGCTGCTGCGTAAAGTAATATAAACAGTGTAACCATTGCAAGACCATTCTTGCTTTTCTTCAAAACCTTTTCTTCCATATAAAAATACCTCCTGAACACCCTGATTATTAATCTTGTTATCGATTATTCTTTTAATAGTGTCTCTATTGATATTTGTATGATATCATTTTGATATCATCTCGTCAAGATATTAACATCTTCAATTCTCAATTGGTGCATTGCGTTGTTTTTTGTTGTATTTAAATTCCGGCTATGCTATTATTTCTTTGGGACTTATCATTCACGGTAGGCGGTTAGCCTTTAGCCTCTTTTGAAAGGAGGTGATAGGCGTGCTAACTTTTTCAGATCTTCTTACATACACACTTGTATTAATTGAAGTTATAACACTTGTTGTTATTCTTTCTGATAAAAAGACAAAAAAATAACCGCCCCAGCCTGGACAGTTTGGGCAGTTATTTTTTAACTCTCTAATCTACAAAGGCTAGCCGTCTATCGGTAAGTTCCTTTGTATTATCATAATACTCTATTCATATATTTATGTCAAACATTTGTCTTAACATAAAAATAAAAGCCTTACAACCTAGGATTCCCTAAATCATAAGACCTTCCAGTGCACCGCCAGGGGTTCGAACCCTGGACACCCTGATTAAGAGTTTGGTACTGTTGTTATATAATTATACTATCAATATATTACTGCAGTAAAAAATTATTCTTTATATTTATAATGAATTTCTGTTTCATCTCTCCAGTATTCAACATCTGCTTTATCAAATGCTGCTCCCAGATAGTCAAATAATTCTATGTCGTTATACCTTTCTATTAACTCATTTTGTATATTTATATCTGTACTATTGTTTATTGACCTCGCTAACATTACTTTTTTTACAGCTGCTGCTTTATATTCATCGTAGCAGCCTCCCAAATCCGCATTCTTAATTTCTAATATAAAATTATCGAAATCTTCTTCTGTATATAATGGCATATCTTTAGATACATCTTTTATAATTTTATTAATTAGATGTACATTATCAGTCATCGTTTTCCCATTTACATTATCAACAACTTTGTTTTTGTATGTGTTATTTAATGTTATATCAGCTTTTGTTGTTTGTATAGGCTTTTGTTCTGGCTTTGAATACTCATTTATAGTTGCAGGTACTGATATTGTCATTAATATTATTATTGTAACTAAAAAGGCTATTAATATTTGTTTGATTCCGAAATTTGATTGTCTTCCTTTATTGTTCATATTTTTATATACAATATCATTTCTTGATGGCTCATAATTATCCCAAAAGTCATTCCAATTCTTCTGTGTATTGCTCATTCTTCTATCCCCCTATATTTCTTTATCCAATCTTTGAAGATAATGACTTTTTGTCCTGGTCTTCAGGTATATCTAATAATTTTCTAACAGCTTCCTGTGTTCCTGATGAAGCTGCATAGTATGCGTCTAGTATTTTTTTATCTGTACAATCCTGTATATCTAATAGCTCATATATAGAAACGCCTAACAATTCACATATGGGAACAATGTATTTTATAGGCGGTTCAGTTCCTCTATTGTACCAATTTGTAATTACATTGTTTCTAACATCTAAATATCTTGCTAAATCCGCATATTTTATGTTTTTTTTCTCCATTAAATCAAAAATTCTTTCATTTACTGTCATTGCTCTCCTTTCATTTATATTCACAAATGGGAATATTTTTCTTGACTTAGTTCACAAGTGGGAATATAATGTATATGTACTTAAATATTAGACAACAAAAGCCGCATAACACCGCTACTGTTGGCGGCAAATGTCTATCTTAACAAAATATTATATCAAGTAGCTGGCAATCCTGCAATGTCGGGAGCAGTGAAGGGAAAGGGTGTAATTATGAAAAAAAGAACATGTGTAGAATTTGATGAAAAAATGACCGACTTAATGCAACAGATTAAAGATCTTAATGCTGTAAAAGACGGTCTTTTTTGTAATTTGGAAATAATGAAGGGTCACGATTATCTAAAAAAGCTTGACGATATAGACTGTAAGCTTCTAGCGAAATATGAGGTATTGTTTTTTTTGATTAATATACAAATTGCCAGTAATGAGTGTGAACATCAGGAGGCAGAAAATGACAATTGAAATACCTGACATCACAGCAGCGTATGTACAGGAATACAAAGAGGTTGAAGCTGAGCTTCAGATATATACGAATGAATACCTTCTGAAGTGCAGCAAACAGGAACAGATACGATATAACAACCTCTGGTACAGACGCGACTATATTCGTTCATATATTTTCGACATGATTCTATCCCCCATACAGAAGAGCGCAGGAAACGCTCTGAAGTAGAATTCGAAACATAGCAAGGGCAATAGCATTGCCCGCCGCTATGTCGTGGGAGTGTGAGGGCGGCTCCTGCTTGAAAAGATAGCCTAGAAAGGGAAAAAAACATGAATCAGAAAACAAGAATTTTAGTGCTGGCAGTAGCAAAACCTTACGACATGATACCAGAGGGCAGCCTTGAGCGTGTATCCGGTTGTGCAATGCATTATGTAATAACAGACGATGTATCACGCACACAGTTCGATGAAGATACCGGAGAGGTCGGATATATCCCGGCAAAGGAAAAAATGCCTAAGGAATTCTATGAGATTGCTAAGACGCAGGGTCTTCCAGCGTATGCAGATGCCGTGTTTGGCATGAAATCAAGCGGCGGTAAAAATGTATTTGTTATCAAGAAACTTGATTTTCTTCAGACAGAAGCACCTGCAGCACCAGAAGAAACAGCAGCCAAGACAGCAGCGGCAACAAAACAGAAGTAAAGACGCACACCGCCGCCCTTTTTCCTAATGACCGCCGCAGGCTCACAACCTAGCGGTCATCAAGCCGGGCGGGAACCCATGGGCGTAGGCTTTGGACGCTTTTCCCAAAGACTAGGGCCCGGCTTGATAGCGGACGGCATAGAAAACTGAAAGGGGTAATCATGGAACAGATTTTTGAAAAAATACTAGCTTTTTTTAAAATGCTCCTCAGCATGATAGGCATGATATGAGAAAAGCAATTAAAACGCTTGTAATAATATTACTGGCAGTAACAGCATTTATACTTAAACCTACAGACACAAGAGCGGAAGGAACAGGGAAAGAATATACACACAATTTTACAACAGAAGATTTAACTGACAGTTATTTTACAATAACTGGAAAGACAACATCAGGAAAGGGTTCTGTTGAATACAACGGCTTAACACTGATAACTGCATTAAAAATGGAAAGCAGTACATTAATAGAGTTTGAAGCCAGAACGAATGCAGAATTAACATTAGTATTTGATAATAATTTCAATGGATATGTAAAAATATCAAAGCAGAATGTACAGGCAGAAAACGGATTGTTAAAAGTAACTGTACATGAAGGAACGAATTATATTGAAAAGGCTGATGTAGCAAATCTGTATTATATCCGACTTGTAGAAGAAGGCGAACAGGAAACAAGCTCCATAGCAGCGGAGGAAACATCAACACCCCAGGAAACAACTACCGAGAAAGAAACTGTTGATGACGCTGCACAAATTACCCCGCAGATTACATATGGAGATTTAATTGTTTTCTTTGGTCTTATGGTTGTTGCAGGTGTACTTATATCAGATTGTATATTAAGGAGGCTTTAATGAAATCAGAACAGATTCGACCTTTCATTATAATGGGCGTTGTTGTGGTGATACTGGTAGGAATTGCAGTATTTAACATACTTAAAACAGCTGGAGTGATTTAATGAAAGATGTATTACTGGAAGTATTTCCTATAGGTTTGGGACTGGGTCTTTTGCTTGGATTCATTTCTAATGTTATAGGATTGCTTATAAAAAGAATTTCTATCTTTATACTTAAAGCGTAGAAGAAGGGAGGAAAATATGAGATTAATGTCAATGGTCGCTGGTGCTGCTGAAGGTTCTTCAACAATGCAAACCTTAACAGAAGCCATGAAAGGCTCATTTGAAACAATGGTAAGTGATTCAATGAGCATGATAGCAATGCTTGTACCTATTGTTTTACCATTAGTTGGTGCTGGTCTTGTTGTGGCTTATGGAATTAAGACATTTAAGAGAGTTACAGCAAAGGCTTAATAATTGTCGGATTAATAATCAATGAAGGGGACAGAAATGTCCTCTTTTTTGATATAAGGGGGTATTAATGTATAGAAGAATAAAGAAGATATTAATAGTGCCGCTCCTGATAGTAACGCTGATGAGCTGCATTATATATACAGATTATAGAAAGCCTGTACAAGTAGAAGCTGCTGTATTAACAGGTGATCCATTTGTAGATATATTTTCCTGGGCTTTGGAGCTTGTCGGCTTTAGTCCAAAAAACAAAGAAAATCAGGCTCACGCTTTACATGAGTTTTCAGAGTGGTTAGTGCAGCAATGGAAGGATAATGCTGCAATGCTCGATACATGGATGGATGCTGATCTGAAAAAAAAATGTGATAAATGGAAAGCTAAGCTTGAAAAAAACTGGGATAGTATGTCAGCTTCAGAAAAATATCTTGAAGTAAGAAATATATATACCAGAAAGGAATATGATCAATCAGGATCTTCTCTTTCTTATAGTGAATGGTTAGATGAAAATTATATAAATACAAATCCTTTTAAAACAGGCCGTTCTGATAGTTTTCATTGTCCATTAAATCTTTTTATAGAAAGGTGTATTGCTAACGGTGTATATACTTCTCATTATTCATTAGAACAATGGGATCAGGCTGGAACATTTTCCTGTCTTGTTATGTTGTGCTTTGACTGGATGACTCATATATCAAATTCTCTTTATAATACAGCTTCTGCCCTATGGGATAATACTATAGGAAATGTAATCAGATATCGTGAATTGTCTAATATGTCATGGTTTAAATTTGTCAATAGTGATGATTTTGATAATATGGTCAGTTATTATACCAGCAATACATATTATGATTACTTTTCAAATGCAAAGGAAATATTTCTTGAATCAAAAAATACTATAATATCAAGTATTCCATGTGATTACATTGAAAAAATTTCTGATATTGGAACAAAATACGCTCTTGCAATAAAGATATTTAAGTCTTCCGGAGCAGATGCAGTTGAGTATTGGCTTGTTGATGTTCCTGATGATTGTACAACAGTCAAGCTAAATAAATATAGTTATCAGTTTAGCTACTTTAGTTATAAATTTTTAAATTCGTCAGGTGCAGCATTAACAAGCAGTAATACTGCAGGAAGACTTATGACATATTATGCAAGTGGAGGATCTGATTTTAGTTTCAGGTTTAATAATGAATTTATAACATTTCAGCCTGCTTCATTTTCTGAGGTTAATAGTTTTGTAAATACTGTTAGTATGAATTCTTCTCCCGCATATACTACTATTATACCTTTTGGAATGTCTGATGTAGCAATGGATTTTTCTGGAGAAGCATATGCAGGTACTAAAGTATATGTGAGAGATAAAGATGATGAGGATAGTATTCCTTTTGATATTACAAGAGTTGGAAATGATATATCAGATAGTGCTGCAGGAACTGTTATTGATATAGGTGATGTTACTTATGTTCCTGCTCATGATGAAGTTATAGATAGAGATTTAACTGAAACTGGAGTTGCAGCCAGGGAAGAAGAAAATGATAAGGCTTTAACGGAATCAATAACCAAAGCAGAAGAAAGAGAAAAAGATGAAGCAAAAGAAGATTCTAAACCAGATGTAGGTACCGATACCAAAGATGAGGACCTGGATAAATACAAAATCAAAGTAACAGATATATTCCCTTTCTGTATACCATTTGATATTTACAGATTCTTTTCCTGTCTGGCTGCTGATCCGGTTGCTCCTAAGTTTACAATCCCGGTTATAACTGAAAATAGTTTCGGGATTCCTGAATATTCTATTGAAATTGATTTTGCAATGTTTGATACAGTGGCTGCTATTTTAAGAAAAATGGAATTATTGGGTTTCTGTGTCGGACTTGCATTTGCAACCAATAAACTTATTAAGCATTAAGGAGGTTATTTTATATGTTGTATCTTGAAAAAGATCTTTCTGGTAAGCTCAACAGTGTATTAGTAGACCAAAAAGATTTTGCAAATTTTATATTTTTGTTAAGTGTTTATTATATGTTTGAGTATGTATTAAAAGAGGATTAACTATGGAATTATTTACTCAATTTTGGGATAAGCTTCTGAAGGTTCTTCCTGTAAGTCCTTTCCTGAAGTTTTTTGATTATTTTGAAGATCTTCCAGCGCTTGGATATCTTAACTGGTTTTTCCCGGTTAAAGATTGTCTGGTTGTAATGGCTGCATACCTTGTCGCGGTAGGTGTGTATTATGGTTTCAGTGTAATCATGCGCTGGATTCGTGCTATACAATGATATTTCTATATAGTGGTACTCCCGGCTCTGGTAAGTCTTTGCATACCGCGGATGTTATTCTGCATGGACTCCAGAGAGGAAGGCCTATTATATGTAATTTCGATGTCGCCCATGATATCAAAGGACGGAAATATTTTACTTACTGCCCTAATGAAAAGCTGTCCCCTGAATTCCTAATACAATACAGCAAAGATTATTTTAAGGGAAAGAGAGTAAAAGAAGATGCCATATTGCTGGTAATAGACGAATGTCAGTTAATGTTTAATGCCAGGGAATGGAGTGCTTCAGGTCGTAATAAATGGCTGTCCTTTTTTACACAGCACAGACATTTTGGTTATACGGTTGTTCTTGTTGCCCAGTTTGATCGAATGATAGACAGACAGATCAGAAGCCTTATTGAATATGAATATGTACATAGAAAATTATCAAATTTCGGTCTTAAGGGTATGCTGCTTAATCTGGCTATGGGCGGGCGTACCTTTGTAAGTGTAAAAATATGGTATCCAATGAAAGAGAAAGTCGGCCAGGAGTTTTTTCATGCCAGGAAGAAATTATATAGGATATATGATAGTTACCAGACATTTGAATAGCGGTGTAAGCCTGTTGGTTGCGAATGGGGATTAAGGGGACCCATGAGCGAAAAACAGGCTTACCACCGGATATCCAATGGGTGGTTAGAAAATACAAGTAAAAAGCACCAAAAATATAGATAAATACTGGCAAAAATGAACTTTTTAAAATTTACTGAAATAGCCCTTTTAGTAAATTTTGAGAACGGGGGAAAAATGAGTTTTATTGAACATGAATTTGATAACCAGCAGAATCAAAACTGGTTTTTCAGGAAGGAAAAAAAGTTTTTGCATAACATTGATACATTTTATTATTCTGTAAGTTTTGTTAATGATTTTATGAAAGATACAGAAGACCCTTTTGTTAAAAAGTTTCGTGTTGATATGCAGAAATTAGCTGATACTGAAGCAATTGATATTAACATAGATTGGACATTGCCCGGTCTGGAAGATATGCAGCTGACATATAGTAATCGCTCTTTTGCCGGATATTATAATAATTGCATCTCCTGTCCTGATACATTTGATATATTTATTGCAACAAGAGTACCAACGGATGTCACAAGTGAGATTCTTGTACAATTAAGATCTAAGCCGTTATGGTTACAGGGTGTTAATGCAGCATTTGAGTATTCCATGCGTGTTATATTCGCAATCGAAAAATACTATCATCTTCACATTCATGAGGTAAAAGAAAATCGTATTGATTATTGCTGGCACACTAATTATCTGCAGTCACCAGAAAAATATTTGAGAATTGATAATTTTTGTCAGATGCAGGTCAGCCGTTATAAAAGAATCAATTATCAGTATCAGTTTAAGCCTAACAATGAATATGAAAATGATTACATATCTCTTGGCAAGCGTAATGATAAATGTTTTGTAAGAATGTATCTTAAGACAAAAGAGGTAATAGAACAGGGCTATAAACCATGGTTTATTAATGAATGGTATTATAATCAGCTCATAAGCAGATATGATTATTATGTATTGTCTAACCTGTATGAGCTGCGTAATTGGAAGTACCTTGATATTGTCCGACTGCAGTTTTATGCAGAGTATGGCTCTAATGTGTTTTTTATAGAAAAATGTAATGAATATATGCATGAACTTGCTACTAAAGGCTCTGTTAATTTTGATTCTGTCCAAAAACTGGCAGATAAACTTACACCCAGAATTACAATTGTAATGAATGTTGAATTTCAGACAACCAGGAAAGGAACAAAATCATATTGTCTTATAAAGCATGAGCGTAATAAAAAATATGGTGTGTGTAAAAGAATATATGATTATCTGGACAACAGGCGAATGATAACAGAATATCTCACACATGATACTCTCCGCCTTGTAGATGTTACTACAGACAGTAATAAAAGCCGGTGTGATTATACCAACTTCTGGAAAGCATTACGCAGAACAAAACAGGTTGATGTTAAAAAAAGTAAAGTACCTGAGAAGCTGCACAGGGAATATTCAAGGAAGCTTGATTATAACCTTATGAAAAAGCGTTATATACATAGTGCAATATCATTTTCTCTTTATGGTAAGGGTATAAACAATGATGATGTTGAAAAGGACTTTTTAGATAACCTGGTTATGTTAAATGATAATGATATTCATCATGCTATGAATTACAAATATAAAAGAAGCCGACAGCTCAACCAGAAAGATTTTGACGGGTCAATTGTAAATGAATGATTATATACAGAAATTTATTATGCAGCGTAAATCATATCTTGCTCCTGATTCTGTCCGGTATTATGAAGAAAATTTAAGCAGATTTAACAAATGGCTTTCTTTGAGTAGGCTGAATATACCAGAGCTTACCAGTGACAATTTAAGACAATATATAATCTACCTTGGTTTGACTGGAATAAAGAATGTATCACTTCATACATATTACAGAGCTGTCCGCGTATTTTGTTCCTGGTTATATCAAGAAGGGTATATCGATATCGATATTACGCAGCGTATAAAGCTGCCAAAAGATGATAGTGAGATTGTAATACCTCTTACTAAAGATGATGTTGCTGTCATTGATCAATATATAATTAATTCAGAATTAGCATTGAGGAATTATTGTATATTTCATCTGTTTCTTGATTGTGGACTTCGACGTCAGGAAGTAATTAATTTAAAGACAGATTGTATTGGTAAGAATACTTTAACAATTAAGAATTCAAAAAATAACAAATCAAGAATTGTTCTGATTCCTGAATTCTTAAGATTAAGTATTAATAATTACTTGGGTAAAAGAACTGGAATTGTTTTTTTGAATCGTTATGAACAAGAGCCAGTGACAGAGAATACTATTAAAAAGCTGTTTGCAAATATACAGAATCTTCCAGGAATGGAAAGAGTACATGCACATCTTTTAAGGCATACATTTGCAACCAGTTATTTATATTATGGCGGCAACATGGAAATGCTCCGTCTCTTGATGGGACATTCTTCTTATACAATCTTGCAAAACTATGTACACTTGGCAGCTCAAGAAGAGCTGATCGGGTCCGGATTGTATGAATTAGATGAAATATTTTTTAAAAATCGGAGGAAAAATTAAATGAAAATTGTATTTAGTGTATTAATTCTGTTGGCATTGGATTTGCTTATATTTTATATAACACACAATGTTACTAAAACATATGTTAAGGAGCAGCGTATTATATCAGATAACTTGGAAACATTAATAACATCTGTTGAAACAACTAAATTGGGAAGTTATTGTGTTGCGGTAAAAGATGGAGATAAAACATATTTTGAAGAATATTATATATATCATGATGAGAAGTATAACCGTGATGTAATTGTTCCTGATAGTTTAAAAAGAGAATTTGATAATGACCTTCAAAGATATGAAAAGATTTTTTAAAACAATCCTGGACACCCTGATTAAGAGGGTGTCTATTTTTGTATAAAAAAATAAAAGCCTTACAACCTAGGATTCCCTAAATCATAAGACCTTCCAGTGCACCGCCAGGGGTTCGAACCCTGGACACCCTGATTAAGAGTCAGGTGCTCTACCAACTGAGCTAGCGGTGCATAACTTATTTTGTTCTGTGCTTTTGTGTTGTCTCAAGCACAAGTGATATTCTATAGCATGGTTTAATAAAATGCAAGCACTTTTTTGTATTTATTTAAGAACAATTTATCTTTTTTTATAATTTTCTTGTTTTTTCATCATTTTACCATGTTTTTTATATTGATATGTGCCTTTATACCCCTTATAATTCTATTATATTCCCAATTTTAAGAGAAAATATTTATATTTAATATACATTTATTAAGAAAAGAGAGTTGATATGAAGTTAAAAAAATTCGAACAACAGCCAAAACACGTTGACAATATTCCAATTGAGGCTATTAATCTTGATTCTGAACAGGAACAGCCGCCAAAACCTGACAAAGCTGTTGGCAAGAATGTATTCCAGCCTAACAGCAAATACTTTACAATTGTTATATATGGTCTGCTTTTTGTGCTAGGTGCAATTCTTATATATAAGTTCATTGGTAACTGGCCTGCAACCGTCAAGTCATTGGGCAATATATTCCATATACTGTCACCATTTCTTATTGGTGGCATGATTGCGCTTGTTCTTTATCCGTTTATCAAGACCCTTTATAACAGGTTCTTCATGGGGGTATGCCATATCAAGTCCAGGAAAGCCGCCAAAATGCTTTCAATTCTTGTTGCTTACCTGATAGCAGTTGGCGCATTTGCAGTATTAATAGGCTTTGTTGTGCCTCAGATATACAAAAGTATTACAGAGATTGCCAATCAGGCTCCTGTATGGTACGAGAATATCCGCAACTGGTTCACTGAGTTTGAAGATAAGCACGCCAATTCTTCTATTGATTACAATTTCATTAATCAGAAGATTGAAGATGCTCTTCCTAAACTTGTTGACTACATGACTGGTGCACTTACCAATATGGTTCCTTACATTCTTAATACATCCATGGCCATTCTTTCGGGTGTGTTAAACCTTGTTATTGCAATTATCGTGTCCATCTACATGATTTCTGATAATAAGAATATCTTTTATCATTTTAAGAGATTTTTATATGCTGTGCTTCCTAAGAAAACAGCAGACAATACACGCATCATCTGTAAGAATTGTGCAAGCATTTTTATTAATTATATTATCGGCAAATCATTTGACTCAATTATTGTCATGATTATCTGCTTTATTATCATGCTGATTCTCAAGCTACCATATGCTGTTCTTATAAGCGTGATTGTCGGCATAACGAACATGATTCCGTATTTCGGACCATACATCGGCGGCGTGATTGGCGGGGTGATTATTGTTATCGCAAGCCCTATCAAACTTATAATATTTGTAATCATGATTGTCTGCATCCAGCAGGTTGACGGTCTGCTTATCGGACCTCGTATCATCGGCAGTACTACAGGTCTTAAGCCTGTATGGGTTGTATTTTCAATAACCGTAGGTGGTGCGCTGTTTGGCGTAATTGGAATGTTCCTCGGAGTTCCTGTATTTGCCGTATTAAGCTATCTGTTAAACATCACAGTGCAGCATTTTCTGGACAAAAGAAAAGTCACCGTGCAGCCTTATGACTCGCCCGATGACCTCTAGATTATTTTTTGGTATTAAGAATTCTCACGACATCGTCGAGGGAATTCTTAAATCTTACCACTCTGTAATTCGCTCCTTTATGCACATACATCACTTCTGATACTTTCCTTGCAAATGCTTTATTCTTCACAACAATTCTCCAAAAGCCTTTATATAGTATATGCATTTATTATTAATGATTTCTTACTGCGATAAGTTTACAGATAGGATTGCCCATCTGTGAAAATCTTGTCTCATACTCTGTCATTACATTACCCTCGTTAAGTACAGAGTCATTATGTAAGTCAAATGTGACAACAGGAAGCTCCCAGTCTGCCTCTTTAATCTCTTCTAATGAAAAATCGAATAAATCCTTATTATCTGTTTTGAATTCCACCTGTCCGTCCGGCTTTAATATAATGTCATATCTTGCCATGAACTGTCTTGATGTAAGTCTTCTCTTCGCATGTCTGTCTTTTGGCCATGGATCTGAAAAATTAAGGTATATTCTGTCTACCTCTCCCTCTCCAAACACCTCACATATAGCCTCTGCATCCATTCTGATGAATCTTAAATTAGGAAGCTGAAGTTCGTCCTGTTTCTCTACAGCTCTTAAAAGCACGCTTGAATACTTTTCAATACCCACATAATTAATATCAGGATTATTTGCTGCCAGTGTTGTTATAAATGTGCCTTTACCCATACCAATCTCAATACGGATTGGATTATCGTTACCGAAAACCTGTGACCATGTGCCTTTCATCCCCTCTGGCTCTGTAAACACATATTCATTCTCTATCATTACTTCCCTTGCTCCGGGTACATTTCTAAGTCTCATACATTACTCCTATCTTATATATTAGCTCAGATTTCGGCTATGTCCGTGTGCGGTATACGCTTGAATATGACAAGCTGTGCAGGAGTTAATGCCACCATCTGCATAAGTTCAGTGCGTGAAAGCACGTCCAAACGAAGTGCGTTTGATTTCACGCACTGTAATAGACTTTGCAGATGGCGGCATTTACTCATGCTAAGCGAAGTCATCCTGAAAGCACATGCCGCACACAGACATAGCCGAAATCTGAGTTTCCTATATATTATTTACCATAAATATCACTTTTTGCCAAGCGGGGTTTACTTATGTACAATCCTGGGCTACAATGTATTTGTATATTTTATTAATCGGAGGAATTATCTCTATAATGAAAAAGCAATTTTTAAAAGGATTACTTATAAAGATAACCAGTGCTGTATCTGCCACTGTTTTGGTATTCTCAGCTTTTGCAGCGGATACCCAGGCTGCAGCATACAACAAAGTCTACAGCGAGACAGACACAACCAGCACAGAGGCTGTATGGCCGGATGCACCTGATGTTAACTCAAGCAGCTGCATTCTTATTGATGCTGATACAGGTTCCATTCTTTTCGAGAGGAACTCTCATGAAAAATGTTATCCAGCCAGCACAACCAAGATTTTAACAGGGCTCCTTACTATTGAGAACTGTAATATGGACGATGTTGTAACATTTTCACAGTCAGCTGCTAACTCAATTAATGTATATGAGGATGCCAACTTAAGTTCAAAAGCAGGCGAGCAATTTACTGTCAACCAGCTTCTTCACGGACTTCTGCTGTATTCTGCCAACGAGATGGCTTATGCCCTCGGTGAACATGTGGCTGGCTCAATAGATGCATTTGTCGATATGATGAATGCCAAGGCAAAAGAACTTGGTGCTTTGAATACACATTTTGCCAATGCAAGCGGATTATATAATACCAACCACTACACAACGGCATATGATATGGCAATGATTGCAAGAGGGTGCTATAACAATGCTTCTTTTGTCAGCATTGATTCAACTGCCGATGCATATGTAATTCCTGCAACTAACATGTCTGCACAGCGTACAATAAGACACCGACACAAGATGTTAAAGGGTCGTGCCTACTATTATGAATACTGCAAGGGTGGCAAAACAGGATATACTGATGAATCACAGAATACACTTGTTACATTTGCAGAAAAAGACGGTATGCGTCTTATATGCGTTGTATTTAAGGAAGCCACAGATGAGATAAGATATGTTGATACAAGAACCCTTTTTGACTGGGGATTTGCCAATTTCCAGAAATCAACAACAACCGGAAGCCAGCTCGGAGCAATGTTCTCTAATGACAACTATTACAACTCGGATGTTTTCTCAACTCTTTCACTAAATTTTGGACTAAACGCTTCATTTATCACAATACCTAATAAAAGTTCATTGTCAAATGTATCAATGACGGTTGATGATAATTATGACATGACCAATGCGAATGGGGTTATGACAACACATCTTAAGTTCTTGTACAACGATAACACTGTGGGCACAACTACACTTAATATATCTGCTGCCGGAACAGATACCGGAAGCCTTTTGCCATACATCAATAATGATGTTTCATCATCTTATAAACCAAAAACATGTATCAGAATTAATATATGGATACTTGTTGGAATTGGTGCCGTTATTCTTTTTATTATCTACATTATTGAAGAACGGGCAAGAAGAAAAAGACAGAGAAGACACTATAACAGAAGAAGACGCAGATTATAACAAACAGAGGATTCGGGGCTAAACCCTGAATCCTCTGTTTTCTATATTATCAGTCTGTGTTTCATTACTAATTCCACCTTTTGAATATGTAAGACCTGAATATACAGCCTGTGTATTCTTCATAAGCGGCTCAGAATCATCCTGTTTACTAACCTCATAAAAGGATGCCCTGAGTTTCTTTAAAAGCCCTGTAATTCTGTTAATCTCATTATTATCAAGACTTACAGATGCTGAAATAAGTGACCTCTTCATATGATTATATATTACAAAAAGATTAGCTGATATCTCATACTGCATATCAAGTCCGCATATAAGCTGGTCTATAACCTTCTGTGCCATATATATATTATTATGTGCCTGCTTAGCACTATCACTCTCACATGCATCATTAAGATATTCTATAGCCATATCATACAGAATCACAACAAGCTGTGATGCTGTTGCCTGTGTAATTCTATACTGAAATGTCTTAATTGTTTCTTTAGTCATAGCATCCCTTTCCTATATAACCATTGAATCTTAAACTACTGTAATAACTGTAATACCTGTGAAGGTCTTTCATTAGCCTGTGCAAGTATTGACGTAGCTGCCTGTGTAAGAACTGTTTCAGAAGTATAAGTAGTCATCTCTTCTGACATATCAGTATCTATCATTGTTGATAATGACTTGGTAAGGTTCTCACTTGAAACCTCAAGGTTATTAGTTGTATGATCAAATCTGTTCTCGTATGCACCGATTCTTGAACGTATTTTATTAGTCTTATTAATAGCTTCATCTACAGTAGATATCGCCCTTGATGCTGTATACTGAGTCATGACATTCATATGTTCCGTGCCTAGTGAATAAGTTGTTATTGCTGGAATATCAATAACGATTACCTGATCCTGGTTAGCACCTACATGTATGCTCATAGTTCCAACATCTGTTACTTCCTGACTTATAGTTTTTGCTGTACCTGCACCTGCAGCTGACTGTCCATCATTGTTACTGTCGTCAAATACAGTACCTGCCGCATTACCTGGAACATCCATTGAAAACTCTTTGTTATTAACATCTGTTACTGTAATTACAGTTCCCTTTGTTGAAAGAATTGCCGAATCAGCAAAACCAATTCGCTTTCCATCATCTCCTGTAGCAATCTCTGCCTTAACATCGCTTCCTTCTACATATATACCATCTTGTGTTGCTGCCTGTGGTATTCCCAAAATATCTGCAAGCTCTGCATTATCACATGTTATATTCATCTTCTGGTTGCTTCCATACTGGTTAGTCATAATAACAAGTGTTGAACCAGCATAATCTGCTGTTGGCACATAACCTGCATAATCAGTACCATTAGCTGCTGTATCATTATTAAGGTCTTTAACTGTAAATGCAGAACCCCCTGTGATGTTAACTCCGTCAATAATCTTTCCCATCACCTTATCAAGTGTATCACCTTCGGAAATGCTTATCTTGTAGCCATTAATGTTTATTGCTCCAGCCTGTTCTTCTGTTATAGAAGCTGTTGATGACATAGTAATACTTCCTGCTCCTACCGCTATAGCCTGTCTTGCATCCTCAGTAACAGTTATTCCATATACACCTGCTGTATAGCTGTCAGATACAGAAAGCTGATTAACTCCCTGAAGATCTGAATATACTCTTCTTGAAAGATTACCGTTAATAAGAGACTGTGTATTGAATTCTGTCTGATCAGATATTCTGTCAATCTCGTTATTAATCTGTTCTATCTCTTTCTGTATAGCTTCTCTTTCATCATCTGAATTAACATCATTAGCAGCCTGAACGCTAAGTTCCTTTAATCTTGTGAGCATACTCTGGATTTCTGTAATTGCACCTTCTGCTGTATTTAAAACAGAAACTCCATCAGCTGTATTATTCTGGGCCTGACTAAGACCTCTTATCTGTGCTCTCATCTTTTCAGAAATAGCACATCCTGCAGCATCGTCCTTAGAGCCATTTATCTTGTATCCTGATGATAATCTTTCAATTGATGTTGACAGATTATTCTGTGATTTCTGTAATGCATTGTTGGCAACAATCGCTGCCACATTAGTTCCTATTCTCATATCTTAACCTTTCTGTCTGTCCAATTTACCTGTTCATGCTCTATATATCGGACTTTCTGTGCAAATCTTTAGCCTGCAAGCAGTTTTACAATCTGTGCTGCAATTTCATACAGCTTATCTGTTGCCACACTGTCAGCCGCTGCTTCATAAGTCACATATGGCACGTCTGACGATTTTGTAATGTTGACGGTCACATTTGTAAATCCAAATCCTTCTTTTAAATTTTCTTCCATATCCTCAAGAAGCTGGCTTCCTTCATCTGAAACTGCTGTGTCACTGACAATGTACATACCAAGACTTTCTCTGTCAGCCTTAGCCTCAACAGAAACTTTTCCTAATACGCTGCTTAGCATGTTTACAGATATACGACCTTTATTGTCGTCATCCTGAACCAATGTAAGTTTCAGCATACCTGTACTTCCTGAGTCTGTTATATACGGTATTCTGTAATCATGCCTTAATGCCAGATTCTTAATATATCCGATTGTTCTGTCCTTAAGTCTTAAATCCAGAAATCCCTCGTAATTGACATCTATCTGTGTATCAAGGTCTCCTGCTTTGGAAAGAACCTCCTGAAGTTCTTCCTCTGTCTCATCTTTCATTTCTTCATACATAAGTGACAGTTTTTCTTTATGTCCGATTTTTTCAATCGAATCCCTTGCATAATCACGTGTTGTCTTAACACCTCTGATATCCGGGAACTGTCCGGATTCTAAAAATGCTTTAACAGCCTTTATGTTACCACTGTTTATTTCTGTATCTGCATTTCTTATCTGCCTCAATATATCAGCTCCTGCCTGCACTGCTGCCTGCTGTTCCTTAAGATATTCCTCATAATATTGTTCCTCGGCTGCCGCATCATAGTTATCCTCTAACTGTTCAATAAACATTTCAACGGACTGTTCTCCGATTCCGGATGAGTTATCCACATTCTTTAATGTATTCGGGGTAACTAATCCACCATTTGCCATAAATAATGCACTGTAATAGTTAGCAATTCCGCTTACCTCTGCCATTCCTGTATTCTCATCAATAACAGCGTCCATGTCATAATGCTTTCTTGAATTATATGCAGTCATAAGATTATTCATAGTGACCTCAGCTCCCTGCTTAATCAGCGCACCTGCTGCCACTCCGGCATCTCTGGTGAATATATTCATCATCTGGTATATTCCTATAAACTGCTTTCTCTGCTCTTTAGTAATACCATTGGTACGGTCAAGCTTATAAAGAAACTTTGAAAACTTCTCCTCATTATCCTTAGATGCTTTATCATTAGCCTCTGTAAGATATTCGTTGACTTCCTCAATTGAAGCATTCATTGGATTTACTCCGTCTTTTATCATATTAAGAACTGTCTCTGGTTTCATATTCTTAATAAGATTATTAATCATTGCATTAACAGATTTGACTATCTCTACATTTTCCTTTGTCATATCCATGTTATTAGCAGCCAGTACCTTTATTGCTTCCTTGTCCTCATCAGTTCCCTCAAGTCCAAGCTCCCTAATAATATCATCAGCACTTCCCTGTACTGCCTTCTTTAATGAATCACCCAAATCGCCTCTTATCTGAGTTCCAACCGCCTCATAAGTTTCATTCATCTTGTCAAACATACTGGCAAATACACGCGCAGGATTTCTTACAATCTCATTCAATGTCTTTCTTGCTTCAAGAACATCTGTATATGCAATCTGCGCTTCTTCATACATTTCATCCGCCTGTTCATATTCCATAAGCATTGAATTAAGCTCATCTATCGGAGTTGTAAGAATAGAAATGTTATTCTTAACGAGATATATAGACGCATTTGCACTCATAAGAACCCTTGCTGTTACAAGCGTGTCATACGCCTTATCTGCTGCCTGCTGTACATCAGATGCCTGATTCCTAACTTCACTATTTCCTGTGCTTACTGATGCTGCACTGTATTCAATTCTGAAGCTTCTTGCATCCATCTCCAGCTTAAGGCTTGCTATTGTAAATGTTTCCCCTTTTGATACCACATTTGCAACATCTGAATACTCTGCCCTGTTAATAGTATCAAGAGCTGTCCTTATATCATCAATTGGCGAACCTGTAACGAGCGTATTCTCTGCCTTGCCTCCAAGCTTCATGTTATCAAGTATCTTATTAAGCATTTCATCAGGGTCAGCCTGAATCTTTTCAATATCTATCGCATCAAGCTGTGCCTTATATTCAAGATTTTCTTTAGTAACAGGAATCTGTGCATTAATAAATGCTCTTGCATCCGCAAGTGTATTATCATTAACCTCAAGACCTGACGAAGCAATTATCTTCTCAATTCCCGGCCTTAAAGCCTCAAAATCAGCGTCAGATATTGCATTTACACACCTTCCTATTGTAACGCCATCTGCACTGATACTTGATGAAGTTGCCGCCTGTGCCTGATATATTCCAGCAATTGAAGGCTCAATACCATTAGCAACCATGTAATTCTTTGTGTTCTCTGATAATGGCTTTAACTCTTTACTCTTTTCAAGTGTGCCTTTAACCTCAGCAACACTTTCATCATTGACAGCTATATCTGCTCCCTGCATACGGCTCTCGACACTTGCCGCTGTTGCTGCACTTCCAGTCACACTCTCAATCTTATCCTTAGAAACTGCTGTGCCATAATTAACATAATCATCAGAGTGCATCGCAAGTTCAATCTTAATTTTCTCAATAATATTAACCATATCATCTGGTGTAGCATCTGTAAGATTAAAGCCGTCCTCATCTAATTTTACCGCATCAGCACCTGATAACTTCATCATCAATGCCTTAAGGCTTATCTTTGCACTGGAAGCACTCGCCATAATCTGGCTCTTTACATCATCTGCCTCCTTAAGAAGTCCCTCATATGTATTTTCAGTTGCAGCTGTCACACTGCCAGAGATTACCACTCCTGCAAATGAGCCTGCCACACCTTCACTTTTAACTGCCTTATTTTCTTTATAATTAATAGATGTTCCCTGTGCCGCAACATCTTTATTAAAATTCGCGCCTGAAACTGTATATGTCATATTCTGCTGCCTTTCTTATTTACTATCTGAAACAATCACTCATTGTCATATAATAAATATTTCGGCAGATATGGTGGGATAATTGAGAGATATATTATAGCAAATAAAAAGGAAGCTAATTCAGAATTAATAAAAATCCAAACCAGCTCCCTTTCTCTATATTATTCTCCTATATCTTCGTAGCATGAACCTTAGAAACATCACCGTTAAACTCATACACAGCTATTCCATACTTATGTAAGTCAATAAGCAATGACTGCGGATATCCATCACAATCTCCCTTAACGGCTGTAAGAGTCTTCTTCTGGTCAGCTTCATTATCTCCAAGAACCAGCTTATACTTAGTCTTGAACGGAACTCCTATTCTGAAGCTGTCTCTTTCAACTGGTGTAAAATTAAGTACAAAGAGAAGATTCTTCTTTCCATCCGGACTGATTCTCATAAACGATAAAACGCTATTATCTTTATCATTGGCATTAATCCATCTGAATCCTTCACTGCTGTAATCAGTAGCATACAGACATGGATAATTCTTATTAAGCTTCAGACACTTCTTCGTAAAATCCTTAAGTTCTGTATGACTTTCATCCTCTAACAGATACCAGTCAAGAGCACGCTTCTCACTCCACTCATTCCACTGACCAAATTCCTGTCCCATGAATAAAAGCTTCTTGCCAGGATGTCCACACATATATGCATATGCCAGCTTAAGATTCTTGAACTTATCCTCCCTGTCACCAGGCATTTTACCAAGCATAGAACACTTAAGATGTACAACCTCATCATGTGAAAGCACAAGAATGAAATTCTCGCTGTAAGCATACATCAATGAAAATGTCATCTTGCTATGATTAAACTTTCTGAAATATGGATCAAGCTTCATATATTCAAGGAAATCATGCATCCAGCCCATATTCCACTTAAATGTAAAGCCAAGACATTCCCCATTGTCAGGATCACCACTTACCATAGGCCATGCTGTTGACTCCTCAGCTATAGTTATTGCCTGTGGGAATCTCTTCTTTAACATGCTGTTAAAATGCTTTAAAAAGCTGATTGCTTCGAGATTACCGTTGTCACCATATTTGTTAGGAACCCAGTTTCCTTCTGTCCTTCCGTAATCCAGATACAGCATTGAAGCAACAGCATCAACTCTTAAACCATCAATATGGAACTTGTCCACCCAGAACATTCCATTAGCAATAAGGAAGTTAGACACTTCATTCTTGGAATAATCAAATACCTTCGTTCCCCAGTCAGGATGCTCTCCCTTTCTAGGGTCTGCATACTCATATACACAGCTTCCATCGAAATTAGCAAGTCCATGTGCATCCTTTGGAAAATGTGCCGGTACCCAGTCAAGAATTACACCAATTCCTTTTTCATGCATATAATCTACAAAATACATGAAATCCTTAGGTGTTCCGTATCTTGCTGTAGGTGCATAATAACCAGTTACCTGATATCCCCATGATCCATCATATGGATACTCTGCAATTCCCATAAGTTCAATATGTGTGTATCCCATATCTGTTACATATTTTGCAAGCTCAGGTGCCAATTCTCTATATGTATAAAATCCGTCCTCTGTTCCATCATCTTTCTTCTTCCATGAGCCAAGATGACATTCATATATAGAAAGAGGTGCTTTAAGATGATTCTCTGTCTTCTTCTTCTCAACCCATTCAGAATCTTTCCATTCATAACCTGAAAGATCGGCAACTATTGATGCTGTCTCTGGTCTTAACTGTGCCTGATTAGCATATGGATCTGCCTTGTAAAGAGCCTCTCCACTCTGGGAAATAATAAGGAACTTATACATATCCCCTGCTTTAGCTCCTGGTATGAACAAATCATATATTCCACCATCTGAAATCTTCTTCATATCATAACCATATGCATTCCAGTTATTAAACTCACCTATTACATAGACTTCTCTTGCAGCAGGTGCCCACACAGCAAAATACACACCTTCTTTTCCGTCTTTTACTCCAACATGCGCACCCATTTTGTTATATATCTCATAATGAGTTCCCTGTCCAAAAAGATATGCATCCAGTTCTGTGATTGCCAGCTGCTCGTATTTTTGCATATTCTTCATAAAATCCTCCATTATATTATTATTATCCTACACGACACTTATGGGTTCCCTCAGATATCCCACTAATTAATAGTATATTACCACATTAGCAAATTAATTACTACATTTCATTAGCAAAAAAAATGTTCATTTCACATATATTATGTTATACTGTAAATCGCATTGAAATAAATGCTTTATATAAGTTAGAAAGATGAAAAGGAGTATTAAATTCTTATGATATACTATATTATTAACGAAAGTTTCACCAACATCATAGCATTTGTAAGCATTTTATTTGCCTTCGCATTTACAATAGCTGCAATTGCTCTTGGCAAGAATCTTCTTCCAAGAGATGCCGGAAGAGCTTATGCCATTAATGGAAGTAAATCAGTTGGAAAGCCAAGAGGCGCCGGCATGATTTTCATTCTTACATTCACAATCACATGTGCATTATTCGTAAACTTAAGTGCCGAGCTTATCATTTATCTTATACTTGTGCTTGCCGCAATGCTCAGCGGATACCTTGATGACAGTGCTTCATCACCATGGGGTAATTTAAAGAAAGGTCTTATTGACCTTGCAATATCGGTTATGGCGGCAGTTACTTACCTGCATTACAACCCTAACACATTTGACCTTGCATTCTTTGGAAAGACAGTAACTCTTAATCCAATCATCTATGCAATACTTATTATTATACTTATATGGGTAAGTATCAATGTTACTAACTGTTCAGATGGTGTTGACGGCTTATGCGGTACACTTTCAGTTGTAACACTTGCTTCAGTGTATGTACTTTTTAAGTCATTTAATATTGAATCAGCTTACAGACACACCGTTCTTATTATGATTGTGTGTATCCTCGGCTACCTGTGGTTCAACGCATCACCAAGCAAGCTTCTTATGGGTGACGCCGGTTCGAGAGCAATAGGAATATTTATAGCATTTACATTCCTCAAGCTCCATGCACCGCTGCTTTATATTCCAATGGCACTTGTAATTATTCTCGATGGCGGACTTGGTCTTATCAAGGTTTCATTCATGAGATTTCTTCACATCAACCTAATGAAGAACCTTCGTACACCAATCCACGACCATATGAGAAAGAATAAAGACTGGTCAGATACACAGGTTGTTTTCAGATTCACAATTATCCAGGTAATTCTAGGTCTTGCAGTAATATATGGATTAATGTTCTGATATTAAATATATTAAAATGGCATGTCAGTTGAATTTCTGACATGCCATTATTTCTGTTCTGAGAGTTTCTCTGCCTGACGCCGCCTGCGTCTGTGTTCTCTCTCTTTTATCTGCTTTTCATATATCTTAAGTGCACCCTTTTCATCAGTGTGCTTCATAATTCTGACTGCATAATATCTGCCTTCTTCGGTCTGTTTAACTCTGAAACGTCCCTTTATAAGTCCATGTTCATCACATGTAAACAAGCCATAATAGCATTTCGAATTAGTGGCAAACCACTTAACTGTTCTTGTCATAGTCCTGCCACATAAAAAGCATTTGCAGGAACGTACAGTTCTGTCGCTTGCAGCCTTGTCCCTTGTCGCAAATCCCTTTGAAATATACTTCTCATAAGTTCCAAAGTTAAGATATACCTCGTCCTTTCTTGACTCTGGAATTGTAAATGTGTCTATACTACAGAACTTCTTAACTCTGTCGAAATCCAGCTTCTTCATTATCTTGGCTGTGTACCTTGCATCACTCATTGCTGAATGATAATGCTCATCCCCCTTGATTCCCTGCTCATCGATTGCAGATTTAAGATTCATGCGTGTCTTGCCATCTGAAAAATTAATACTGTAAAGTTTCTGAAGATCAAGATACAGAAGCGGCTTTGGGAAATTCTCCGGCACATCATAGAACTTCATATTACGTCTTAATTCAGTAATATCCATGCTTCCCCATGTAACAAATGTATAATCTTCCCCACACCATTCAAGAAATTCAGTAACACCCGATACGAAATCAGTTCCGTTAGCAAGGTCATTTTCTGTTATCCCTAATATCTTCTTGACTGTATTCTGCAGCTTTGTATACACCTGTGGCTTAATGGTACACTGCCACTCATCTACAATATCAAGCTTCTCATTAACCTTCGCCGCACCTATCTGTATAATCTCAAAAGGAAAATGATCCTCAGAAAATTGTTTTCCCTTGGCACTCTGATTCCACTCAAGATCCATAACAATATAATTCATAAACATTTTCCTCTGTTACTTATTCTAATCTCGTGATATCTACATATTAAAGCAAACATATTATATCGTGTATGCGGGCGTATGTCGATAATAATTTATAATATATTAATTTTTAAGTTATTAATCACATTTTCATTTCTTTTTTTCGCTGATACATCTCCTCATCTGCACGCTCTCGGACTTTTTCCAGCTCCATATCATCAACTGTAAAAACAGCATATCCACAGGCAATTCCCACTTCTGTTGGAATAATTCTCTTGTTGTTCAAAACTTCTACATCATGATAAAGCTTTCTTATTACACGCTCTATGTCTACACTCTTTCCCTTTGGTATTATACAACAAAACTCATCGCCACCAATGCGGTAACACTTACCATAACGTTCAAATGTATTTTCTATTATACGTGCTGCATTAATAATATAAGCATCTCCCACTCTATGTCCGTAGTTATCATTACAACTTTTAAGATTATTTAAATCAAATGTTACAACCATACAATCATCAAAGCATTTTTCATTACTAATATAGTAATCGTATGCATTTCTATTATACATGCCTGTCATGGAATCATTTAAAGCAAACTGCTCTAGCTCCTCTATTCTTCTCCCTTTTTTTAGTCTCGCAACGGTCTGTCTTGAAGCCTCTACTCCAAGTACAAGAATAAATAAAAGAAATGCTATTCTTCCAAATACTCCTGAATTATTACCATTCTTATAATATCCTGCCATATCTATGATGGTCGATAAAAATACTAAAATCAACGCTAATATACAGTATTTATACCTGGTGTACAACTGTCTTCTAATAATCTTAATTGTAATTACAACAAATAAATATATCAGCATTAAGATAATTACAATATGAGTCATCCACAATGTCTGTCTAAAATAATATATTCCTGTTGCATTAAGTATGTGTTCTAAAAGAATAATTGTTACATTAAAATAACAGATTAATTTCCAAAACAGATTATCATTTATTTCCAAAAAGCTCTTTACAAACATAATAAATGCCATTGGCATAATCATAAGTGTAACAAAAGCAATGTATGACCCGGCTTGTCTGTTTGCAAATATAAGTGCAGATACATCTGTTTCATTTGCTGACCATAATCCAAGAAGAATCGAAAATAATCCCAGATATAACAATGTTCCGTCTATCTGGCTCCCCTTATGTACAATTGTCCAATATATAGTAATATATAATCCTACCAATAAAATAACCACGCTTATAATAAATGCTGGCATAGCTTTTTGAAGCAATTTCATATATATATCATTGCCTCCACCGATATAGAATTCCTGTTTCTGGTCTTCAACCTCCTTATAACAAGGTGAAATCTCTATTTGAAGTCTGTCCACACCAGATGGCAACTTTACAAAATTCCATTTCCATCCCGGGGTATTTCCCCATATACTTCGTTTGTTACTAAGTCTGTAAATTTCTTCTCCTTGTGCATATACATTTATTCTCTGATGTGAAGAATAAAATACTATTGAACCTATATCCTGTCCATATGACTGTAAATTAAAATCATATTGTGTTTTTCCATCCTCTGTTGTACTTATTGATTCTGGAATACAAGTTGTCAACGCTTTTTCAGAAACTGCATCACTAAATGTGAAAACACTACATAAAAACATCATAATAATCGCAGCTATTACTGTGCCAATTAATATCCCCTGTTCCCTTTTCATGTTATACCCCTTACTCTATATCTCCATTTTTTTAATTTTATCATGTACAATGATTTTTTTCCATATATTGATGTCTTTATGTAATAATTCTTTATAATTCACTAAAATTATATATATAAAAGAAGAGACCATAAAGCGAGCAGCTATTTGAATACAAAAGCGATATCGTACCGGTTACCGCCTTAGGAGAAATTTGTCATGAATAATACAGCAATCAATTTCAAAACCATTGCCGTAGATTTTGATGGTACTCTTTGTTACAGCGAATGGCCCAACTGCGGTCAGCCAAATCACTTGCGATTATTATATCGATGATCGGATGTTTCTTCCGGAATGTATGAAGGCTTAGAACCTATGATGAGTGCTATGCCTTTTCTATTAATTTGTTACTTCCCAATGTCCAGACCTCTTAGAACCAACTCTAATAACCTTGTCTTCCCGAACAAGAGATTCTATCATTCTTTGGACAGTTCTTTTGGATACACCAAGTCTGTCCGCCAGTTCCTTCTGAGTTATTTTTGAATTGTCCTTCATAATTTCACATATTTGATTCTTTGTATCTTCCGTTTTAGCGACATTTTTAATGCCATTAGCGTCATCTTTAGCGACATTAGCACCGTCTTTGTCGCTAATCAATTGAGCTTATCTTCTTTACACAAGACACATTCAAATAGACTGTACCCAACAAGCTCTAAAAAACTCTTTTGTTGGACTTGCATCTATAATCTTTTCTGCCATGTATTTATACATCGAACCGAATATAAAACTCAAAACAGTCAAATGAATATCATATAACAAAGAGTTCCCAAAATGATACTTAAAATCGTATTATTTTTCCGGATATAGCTGATCCCTGTAACCAACACTCCTGCAATTTTTGGTACACCAATTGTTTTTACATCATCAGGAACCTCCTTCAGACAGTAAACAAGCAATACCGCCATAATGGCCGGGGGTAAAATACTTCCAAGAAATTTCAGTTTATTTGACTTAATCTTCATTTGCACTGAAATCAAAAAAGGAAGCGCGCGCAATGCAAATGTACACACCGCTGAAATCGCTATCGCGACCAATACGTATTGATTACTCATTTTCTTCAAACCTCCTTCGAAGCAAAATCAGGATACCACTGACCAATACCAGCGTAGGAAGCATAAAAACATCCTGCCCAAGACAGAGCAGTAAAAGAGTTCCGACGCCAATTCCAAGTAGGGCCGGTAAATGATCTTGGAATGCCTTCCATTGGTCGAGAAAAATCACAACGAACAGTGCCGTCATGCAAAAATCAATCCCTTTCAGTTCAAAAGGTATGAGTTGTCCAAGGATTCCGCCAAAACATGCACCCATCATCCATGATATTCGAGAAAACAATGCAGTCACGGCAATTGTCAAATAAGATGCCCCTCCACTTAGCAGTGTAACCAGAACAAACTGGAACGCTCCCGTATAGATGGTCAGGCTTGTAAGAAGTGACCACCCTGCTCCCAAACCTGCTTCCTGCATCATAATTCCATATGCGAAGCTGACAAACAGATAACTGCAGGTGATTAGAAATGACTGCTTTATTGCATACTTCATTATCGGTTTCATATCTTGTTTTCTCCTTAAGTATTATACCTTGCAAATGAATACAAAAAATCCCAGAAACTTTACCATTAGCTTCTGGGAAAGAAAGACAGAAATCCTCTCTAATGGAACACTTCCATCCAACCGAATACTAATCCATTGTTGCTTATTCATAATTTTCCTAGTGGGGTCAGGTACCACTTTTTCTTATCAATGTGTTTTTACAAAAAAGGAACCATGTAAACCGGAATGCAGAAGATATCCTTATCTTTCTTCATGTCCTTTGTATAAATAAGATATCTGTTTTGTATCCGTTCAGAGAACTTCTCCGTAAACACATCTAAAGATTTATGTGTTTTATATCCTGATGATTTCACCTCCAACGGACATATTTTATTTTTTCTTGCAATAATAAAATCAATTTCGTAGTTATGTCTCGATACAGGATTCATCATTGTGTAATAAAATAATTCATTTCCATTCGCAGCCAAAATCTGAGCCACCACATTTTCATACAGATATCCAAGATTTGCACTTAATTTATCACTTAACAGTTTTTCATAGATTATATTTTCAGTAAACTCCCGATCTTTAAACATCAACGTAGTGAACAGTCCTGTATCACACAAAAAGAGTTTAAACCTTGAAATGTCCTTTGCATTTGACATTCCTGCATTTGGATCATTCGCATGATAAGATACGAGTACTGTTTTGGAATCTTTCAACTCTGCAATCAACTCCAGGATTCTATCTGATGACTCAGTTCCAAGAACTGCACTTGTCTGATACCTGGATGCATTTGTATTAAGCTGCGCCGGGATTGAATCAAATAACAGGGAAAGTCTCCCTGTTGAATCAATCTTTTTAAAATCATCTTCATAAAGGGTTAATATATCTCGTTTCACTACATCCACTTTTCTAAAATTGTTGGTCTCAATATATTCATTAACTGCCTGTGGCATCCCTCCAATAAGCATATATAATCTAAATTGTCTTAAGAGTTTTCTGTTCACCAGGTCTCCTAATCCTCGTCCTGCTTCGTAGCATTTTCCAAGGAGTGAAAAGGTTGTATCATCACCAACAGCCCATAGGAACTCTTCATAATCCATAGGATACATGCTTATCTTTCGCTCTTCGCTTGGAATCAATATGTCTTTCACATTTTTTCTAATTGATATAAGCGAGCCTGTTTCAATATAATCATATCTATGATCCTGAACGAGTGATTTAATTGCCTGTCTCGCCATCGGACAAAGTTGGACTTCATCAAAAATAATCACCGATTTTCTTTCGTGCAAATCAGTTTTGTATTGTAACTGTAATTGCAAAAATAGATAATTCAAATCTGAAACATCATCAAACAAACTGCGTATCTCTTTCGATGCCTTGGCAAAATCAATCAAAATATAACTTTCATATTCTCTTTTTGCAAATTCTTCTGCTACTGTAGATTTCCCGATACGACGTGCCCCCTCTATCAAAAGAGCGGTTTTTCCGTCAGATTCCCCTTTCCATACCAACATTTTATTATAAATTTTTCTTTTAAACATACGCCCTCCTATGAATTCGCATTTTCTTTTTTATATATTTTACCCATATTCGCATTTTTTATGATGTCATTATACAATGTATTCGCATTTTCATCAAGGCAAAATGGTTGCCAACTTGACTACGATTCATTCCGAAAGGTATATCATATTCATTCTAATTCATTCCGAAGAGAGCATCATATTAAATTTTCCCGTTAAAGTTGGTCAGTACTATGTGCTTCAGCACAACGCATACCTGCCACTTGACAGGTGCCCCGAGAGGCTGCGCCTACGCCACACACTATCTATTAGATAGCCTATAATATTGGTAAATTGGTTCGATTATCTACAATCGTTAGTAAAATACCGTCAATCTTTAAATTTGGATTGATATACTTACGAACTCATGCTACAGTTTGACACTATATGCATCCTCCTTTCCTATTTTGGACAAAAAAAGCAGGAGACCTTTTTCAAATTTCCTGCTTGGTGTGCCGCTGTGTGGGCGGCGGGTATTTAGTTGTAATTATTATATTTTCTTTTCCAATACACGGAATACAATAATCCCTATCGCCCACTGGAAAATGAATAATAAGAATATCATCGCTGTCACCCATGCTTCGACTCTAATAAATGCGAGTATAAGTGATAAGATAAGCAATGAAAATGTCATGATTTGGTAGGTAACATGACCAGCTTTCATTCTCAAATACTGCTTTCTCTCATCTACACTGTTAATGTGTGCTTCTTGTTTTTTTTCTTCGTATTCCTTGTTTCTTTTTGGGTTTTCCCAATAAATAATACGAATAAGCTGGACAGCAGAAGCTACCATGATACCAATACCCATTGAAAAAAACATAGTCAAATAATAGTTACTTTTTACTAAGAAACTTACACCTATCAATATAGCACTAATCAAAATTTCAAAAATAAATAGCTTCTTATTTTTCATTTGGAATCCTCCTCGTAAATAAAAATTTCTTCAATGCTCATGTCAAAATATCTGGCAATTTTGAACGCCAACTGAATAGACGGATTATAACGCCCATTCTCCAAAGAACCGATTGTTTGTCGTGATACTTCCAGTGCAGTTGCTAAATCTTCCTGTTTTATTCCTCGTTGCTTTCGTAATTCTTCAAGTCGGTTTTTCATGTCATCCTCCTTTCTTATGGAAAGCTAGCTTTCCATGCTTTCATTATATCAAATGATTTTCGCATGTCAAGTATACTTTCCATTCCTTTTGAAGATTTTCTAAACTTGTCATCTGGCTGTCTGCTTGCACCTTGAACGGATGCTTATTAAAAGACCTTAACCGTTCAAGTTCAATTTCAAAAATTAAGATTGGTGCCTATCTGCCACCCAAAATCATAAAAAAATGCAGCAGCGATTCCCACCGCCACTGCTTGTCACTTCTTAATATAAATGTTCCCACCCAGAGTCGAACTGGGGATTGAGACTTAGGAGGTCCCCGTTATATCCACTTAACTATGAGAACAACTTGGCTAAACACCAAGAGAGATTTTATCACAAAACATCAGCAAGGTCAATGATACCCTGAGATTAGATTAAAAAGAAACTGCCACCCGGCGATTACAATCGCCTGAGTGGCAGCTTCCATAAACACATTTATCGGATTAGTTTAATTATTGCAACTTGAACTTATCAATAGCTTCCTTAAGAGCCTCTGCAATATTATCAAGTTCAACTGTAAATTCATTAAGGTCGTGCATTGTCTGCTCAACATCAACGGCTGATGCTGTAACCTCTTCAGAGGCTGCGGCAGTCTCAGTTGCTACTGCTGCAACATCTTCCATCTTACTTACAACATTATTTCTGTTAGTATCCATAGCCTCATTGAGCTGTGTAATATTATCAAGACCTTCCTTAAGTCCGTTAACTGAATCAGAAATTGTATTAAACAGTTCCTTAGCATCCTTAATAGATACATTCTGTTCCTCTATAATACCAACTGACTCATCCATTGTCTGCTCAACCTGCTGTGACTTAATAGTAATCTCATTAACAATCTGCTTAATCTCATCTGTTGACTGCTGTGACTGTTCAGCAAGCTTTCTTATCTCATCAGCAACTACTGCGAATCCCTTACCGCTCTCTCCTGCTCTTGCTGCCTCGATAGAAGCATTAAGTGATAACAGGTTAGTTTGCTCTGTAATTTCTGTAATGGCATCTGATATGAAATTAATCTTCTCTATACTGCTTACCATCTCAGATACAACTGCTTTAGAAATCTTAGAGTTATCAATTGAACGCTGTCCCTTAGTAATAAGTTCATCAACAATTGTAAGTCCCTTATTACTTAACTTCTGTGTTTCAACAGACATATCACTGATATCAGTTACATAAGCCTTAGTTTCCTTTAATCTGTCTGCAAGATTTTCTACTTCCTGTGTTGCTGTCTGTGTACTGTCTGCCTGACCTGATGCACCAACTGCAACACTCTGTATAGCCTCTGAAACCTGACCTACTGTCTCTGTAGTAGACTTAGATACTCCTGCAATCTTAGCAGATGCATCTACTATAACTCCACTCTTTTCCTCAACACCCTTAATAAGAACTGCCATGTTCTCAACCATGTTGTTAAAGTTATTCTCAAGGTCTCCAAACTCATTCTTCTTCTTTACATCAATTCTATCTGTTAAATCACCACCCGCAACATCCTTCATATGTCCAGAAACCTTCTTAATCTCCTTAGTCATAGAAGCTGTAACTGCAAGTGCAATACCAATTCCAATAACAAATGCTATAATACTGAATATAACAGTATTGCTAATCATCTTATTAGTTGTAGCAGATGTTTCTTTAGAACTGATAAAACCAACAAGTGTCCATCCTGTAACAGCATCCTTAGATGTTACTACATGTACCTTTTCACCATTAATGTTTTCATCAAATGAAAATGCTTTATCATAATCAGCATCTGTAAGACCTTTAACTGTACTCCAGCAATTCAGTCCTGATACTGAATCTGTTACATACTTGTTATTATCATTATTAACAAGTATATTACCATCTTCATCTGCAAGGACAACAAATCCTGTATTAAGAAGTCCGATACCCTGTACAAAATCTGTAATCTCAGAAAAATCAATATGCATACCCACAGTACCATAATTCGTTCCGTCTGAATGCTTAATTTCCTGTGAAACAGTAATTATTGTCTTATCAAAATCCTTGCTGTAATATGGCTTTGAAAAATAAGCATAAATGCTGTTTCTTGCCTTAAGACCTTTACAATCTGTGTACCATACTTCCTTAGTTCTGTCTACACCATTCTCAAGACCACCCTTACTAAGTGTCTTACCGGTCTCTGGGTTATATTCTCCCCAACCTGTAATCTCAAGATTAGTATTAGTAGCAAAGAACGCTCTTTCTGCACCATTAGTAACCTTAACTGATGCAATAAGAGAATCTCTTACTGCCTTAACATTATCACTTAATGTTCCCTGATCCTCAAGATGCTTTACTTCATTCTTTCTTGTAAGCAGGTCTACCGGCTGCGACAGAGTCTTAAGATATGTAGTAAACTGTTTCTGTGCTTCATTCAAAGTCTGCTCACTTGTTACCTTCACGTTATTTTCCATTGAAGACGAAGTTGTTGTAATTGAACTTACCATAAGCATTACAATAGGAATTGTAATGGCAACAATAAAAAATAAAACAAGCTGAAAGCCTAATTTTCTGAAAAACTTCATAGCTTCCCCTCCTCGTTGATAATTAATAATATTTAGTTGACATTTCCGATTTCTTATATGCCTTGTATTATAATACCACATTTGTAAAAATATGTAAATTTCTATATTAAATACAATTTATTATGAAATCATATATTTAACAACAATATCAGTCAGTAAACCTTACATTTCCCTGAAGCCATATCTGTCCTTTGAATCTGCGGCCTACGGCTGGTTCTCCAAGCAGATGTTCCTTATTAACTGCTGTAGTTATAATAAGACTGTTACATTCAAGAACCATAATATATATCTTCTCACCAGTGTATATATTCTCCTCTTCACGCAGTTCAAGAATCTCTCCTATGACGGAATACTGGTCACATTCTACACCGCATGGCATAAATGTTGAGTCTACTATAGTAAATATATCTTCCTTCATGACACGGTTAGAAAGTTCATTGTATGTATCAATATCTTCTATTGTAAGGCTCTCAATTGCATCCTCATCTCCATTCTTTGCTGCCTGAATAAGATTCTTTCTTGCAATTTCATCCTGTCTGCTTTTCTTAGAATTTCTTTCCTTTCTCACCGGAAGCATAATAATTCCACCAAGCGACAGTCCTGTAAGTGCCACCTTTTTGTTTCTGATTGGTACTTTACCAATTTCGTTCTTTCTGTCAGGATTAAAATCATCCGCATTAAAATCCTTACCACTGTACAGATAATCAAGATAATCCATTACATTCTGAAGATAAAATATAAGCGTTACTCCTGTCTTTAATTCATCACATATAACTGCATAGGATTCCTTGTCAAGATGTCTCTCAATAGTCATCTCCTCATTGTCACTTAAAGCCTTCCCCACAACAAACGGAAAATAGTACTCATATTTAAAAATATTCTTTTCATATCTTCCATACACATACAATCCGGTTGAGTTGCTAAGGCGCAAGATAATAACGCCACGATCTAATTTCTCGTGGCGTATCACAAATCCTTCTTTTATGCTTTCTCTAATTCCTGTTTTTATAAATTTTGCCTCAGCCTCTGATGTCATATTATCAAATCCAAGGGTTCTTATATATAAATTCATAGCTGCTCCAATGCTCTATTCTGTATCTACTATAAACATAGTAAGCTGCTTTAATAAGTTATACTCTACATTTTCAGTATAAGGTGTTCCATCTGCATGCTCTGTCATTCTTATAACAGGTCTGTCAGCAGCTTCCTTATTCTGTCTTATAACTACAGCTTTTTCGCCATCACTTGTGTAAACTGTACAGCCGACAGGGTATGCAGCAACTGAGTCTAAGAATTTTGAAGCAATTGTAGGGTCATATTTTACTCCCGAATGCACTTTGATGTATTCAATAGCTTCATATATCTTCATCTTCTCACTGCCTATGCCACTTATCATACTGTCAAAATCATCACAGATAGAAACAAGCTTAACTTCTGGTTTAAGCCTGTCACCCTTATGCTGGAAAGGATATCCTGAGCCATCAATTCTTTCATGGTGAAAGAGAATAATCTCCTTTGCCACGTCAGGAAGCCATTCCTCGTCCTGCAGTGAACTGTATCCAAATATAGTATGCTTCTTATATTCAACAGCATCTTTATTAGTCATCTTATTCTCACTAACATTAACATAAGGAACATTAATATATCTGAGTCCTATATCATGAAGTATTGCTCCCATCGCAATATTATGTATCTGTTTATTACTCATTTTAAGCCTTAATGCCATAATTGTTGACAAAGTACATACATTAATACAGTGTGTATACATGTCAGTACTTACATTCCTGATTTCAGTAATATTATTCACAACCTCCGGCTCTGCAATAACTGTATCAAGTATTCTCTGTGCCTCATTAACAATTATCTTAAGTTCTTCATTATGTTTATAAATGTGTTTTTCTAATATTTTTTTTACTATCTGCCTTGAATTATTGGCAGTTTCTTCAAGTCTGTATGGATATTCTTCCTCTTCCCGTGCCGTATCACTATCAGAAGTATTCTCCCTGACAATTCCCTCTTTTTCGTCTTTTATGTATACAGTTCTTACTCCAAGATTAATTGCTCTTTCAATAAGTTCTTCTGTCAGAGCAACATCCGCATGAATAAGAACAGTCCCCGAATGCGACAATATAGGAAAAGCTAATATATCGTTTTCTTTAAGATTATCAACACTAACCTGTTTCATAAGCCGCTCCATCCTTAACAAAAGATTTATTAGTCCCCCAGTTACTAGGTAAAAGATAGCATATTTTAATTAATATTACAATGAATATTGACTTATAATTATATTAGTGTTATATTGACATTGTTAAATTATTATCAATCAATATTACACGAATCAAGTTATGGAGGAAATGTTATGTCAAAGAATTTAACTGAGAATTACCCAATTGTTGACACAGTCGAAGCTCTTGAAGAAAGGCTTGCCGGTGTACGGGAGGCTCAACGCATCTTCGCAGCTTATACTCAGGAACAGGTAGATAAGATATTTACTGCTGCTGCACTTGCTGCCAATAAAGCAAGAATTCCTCTTGCCAAGCTTGCAGTTGAAGAAACTGGTATGGGAATTGTAGAAGATAAGGTTATCAAGAATCATTATGCCTCTGAATACATTTATAATGCTTACAGAGATACTAAGACTTGTGGTGTTATTGAAGAGGATAAGGCATATGGAATTAAAAAGGTTGCTGAACCTATTGGAGTTGTTGCAGCCGTAATCCCAACAACTAATCCAACTTCAACAGCTATTTTCAAAACTCTTATTTCACTTAAGACTAGAAATGGTATTATCATAAGCCCACATCCACGAGCTAAGAAATCGACAATTGCAGCAGCTAAGGTTGTTCTTGAAGCTGCTGTTGCAGCAGGTGCCCCTGAGGGAATCATTGGCTGGATAGATGTTCCTTCCCTTGAGCTTACAGATACACTTATGAAGGAAGCAGATATTATCTTAGCTACCGGCGGACCTGGAATGGTTAAAGCTGCTTACTCTTCTGGAAAGCCCGCACTTGGTGTAGGTGCTGGTAATACTCCTGCTATCATCGATGAATCAGCAGATGTAATACTTGCTGTTAACTCAATTATTCATTCTAAGACATTTGACAATGGTATGATATGTGCTTCTGAACAGTCTGTAATTGTTGACAAGAAGGTTTACAAGGCTGTTAAAGAAGAATTTGCATACAGAGGCTGCTACTTCCTTAATAAGAGCGAGACAGAAAAGGTAAGAAAGACTATTATTATCAACGGTGCCCTTAATGCGAAGATTGTTGGTCAGAAAGCCCATACTATTGCTGCTTTAGCAGGCGTTACTGTTCCTGAAGAAACTAAAATTCTTATCGGTGAAGTAACATCTGTAGACCTCTCAGAAGAATTTGCTCATGAAAAGTTATCACCTGTCCTTGCAATGTACAAGGCAGAAGATTTTGAAGATGCTCTTTCAAAAGCTGAACACCTGATTGCAGATGGTGGATTTGGTCATACATCATCTCTTTATATTAATGTTGAAACACAGGCAGACAAGATTGCTGAATTCTCTGAAAGAATGAAGACATGCCGCTGCCTTATCAATACACCTTCATCTCACGGTGGAATCGGTGACCTCTACAACTTTAAGATGGCTCCTTCTCTTACACTTGGATGCGGCTCTTGGGGCGGAAACTCAGTATCTGAGAACGTTGGAGTAAAGCATCTGCTTAATGTAAAAACTGTCGCTGAGAGGAGAGAGAATATGCTTTGGTTTAGAGCACCTGAGAAGGTTTACTTTAAGAAGGGCTGCTTACCTGTTGCCCTTGATGAACTTGGAACTGTAATGGGTAAGAAGAAAGCATTTATCGTTACTGACCAGTTCCTTTATAAGAACGGTTATACCAAATGTGTCACAGATAAGTTAGATTCTTTAGGAATCATGCATACTACTTTCTATAATGTAGCACCAGATCCAACACTTGCATGCGCTAAAGAAGGCACCGCAGCCATGAGACTTTTCGAACCTGATGTAATCATTGCAATCGGTGGTGGTTCTGCAATGGATGCTGCCAAGATTATGTGGGTTATGTATGAACATCCTGAGGCAGACTTCCTTGATATGGCTATGCGTTTCATGGATATCAGAAAGAGAATATACACATTCCCTAAGATGGGCGAGAAAGCTTACTTTGTCGCTATCTCAACATCTTCTGGAACAGGTTCAGAGGTAACTCCTTTTGCAGTTATTACTGATGAAACAACCGGTCAGAAATATCCACTTGCTGACTATGAATTACTTCCTAAGATGGCTATTATCGATGCTGACATGCATATGAATCAGCCTAAGGGACTTACAGCAGCTTCTGGTATTGATGCACTTACACATGCACTTGAAGCATACGCTTCCATTATGGCAACAGAATATACAGATGGTCTTGCATTACAGGCTATGAAGAATATATTTGAATATCTTCCAGCAGCTTATGAATTAGGTGCACATGATGCAGTTGCAAGAGAAAAGATGGCAACAGCTTCTACTATGGCTGGTATGGCTTTTGCTAATGCTTTCCTTGGAGTGTGCCACTCACTTGCACATAAACTGGGTGCATATCACCACCTTCCACACGGAATTGCTAATGCCCTTCTTATCACTGATGTAATGAGATTCAATGCTGCAGAGGTTCCAACCAAGATGGGAACATTCTCACAGTATAAGTATCCACATTGCAAAGCACGTTATGTTGAGTGTGCTGACTTTCTTGGAATTCAGGGTAAAGATGATGATGAGAAATTTGAAAACCTCATCAAGGCTATTGAAGAATTAAAGGCAAAGGTAGGAATTAAGAAAACTATTGCAGATTATGGTGTTAAAGAGGAAGACTTCCTTGCAACTCTTGATGAGATGACAGAAGCTGCATTTGATGACCAGTGTACTGGTGCTAACCCAAGATATCCTCTTATGAGTGAAATGAAAGCCATGTACTTAAAGGCTTACTATGGTAAATAATCATCATTATTATTTTAAGAAAGGAAGACATGTCATATGAAAAAATATTTAGCAAAATCTAAGTTAAAATCAGTATATGTAGAGAATGGCAAAGCTACTAAGGTCTTTGCCAAGACCTACAACAAATCAGATGTTTTATATGAAGCTCTTAATACTTCTAGAGTTGAAGACGCAGGCGTTAATATTCCAAAGCTTTTAGAGGTTGCTGTTACTGACGGTAAATGGTCTATCACAAGTGAATATGTTGAAGGTCCTACTCTTACACAATTAATTGAAAAATACCCTGACAAGGCTGATGATTATATTAAGAAAATGGTTGAATACCAGATATCTTTCCAGAAGAAGTCTAACCCACTTCTTCTGGTATTAAAGGATAAAATGAACCGCCAGATTAACTCTATTGAAGAACTTGATAACAGCGTTAAGTATGAACTTCTTACAAGGCTTAATTCCATGAAGAATCATACTAAGCTTTGTCACGGAGATTATTGTCCTGATAATATTATTGTTACTGCTGATGCCAAGGGAAATATCAAAGAAATCACAGCAGTTGACTGGGTACATGCTACACAGGGTAATGCATCTGCCGATATTGCGAATACATTTTTACTTCTCAAATTACAGTTTGGTGACAAGAGTGATATTCCTGAAAAGTACATAAGTGCTTTCTGTGAATTAACTAACACAAAACGTTCATATGTTAATGAATGGCTTCCATTAGTTGCAGCAGCAAGACTTACTAAGAATAAAGAAGAAGAAAAAGAACTTCTTAATCAGTGGATAAATGTTGTAGATTTCCAGTAAAAGTTTTCCACATACCAATATAAACAAGGTTTTCCACATTAAAATACTGGTTTTTAACAGCATTTTAATGGATTTCCCACAGAATCAACACACTTATCCACAAAATTTGTGGATAACATAAAACAAATGTGGATAAAACATATTCATTTGATATGTTTTATCCACATTTTTAATAATATCTATTTAGTATTCATATTACTTAACTGGTACTAATTCTGTCTTACCACCCATGTACATACGAAGAGCTTCTGGAATAAGAACTCTTCCATCTGCCTGAAGGTTATTCTCAAGGAAAGCAATAAGCATTCTTGGAGGTGCAACACATGTGTTGTTAAGCGTATGTGCAAAGTACTTGTTCTTGTCCTTACCCTGAACTCTTATCTTAAGTCTTCTTGCCTGAGCATCTCCTAAGTTAGAACATGAACCAACCTCGAAGTACTTCTTCTGTCTTGGTGACCATGCTTCAACATCAATAGACTTAACCTTAAGGTCAGCTAAATCTCCTGAACAGCACTCAAGTGTTCTTACTGGAATATCCATTGTTCTGAAGAAATCTACTGTATTCTGCCATAATTTATCAAACCACATCTTGCTATCTTCTGGTTTACATACAACAATCATTTCCTGTTTCTCGAACTGGTGGATTCTATATACACCTCTTTCCTCGATACCATGTGCACCCTTCTCTTTTCTGAAACATGGAGAATAGCTTGTAAGAGTCTTAGGAAGCTCTTCCTCAGGTGTAATTGTGTCAATAAACTTACCAATCATTGAATGTTCGCTTGTTCCAATAAGGTAAAGATCTTCACCTTCTATCTTATACATCATGGCATCCATTTCATCAAAGCTCATAACACCGGTAACTACATTACTTCTTATCATATAAGGAGGAATACAGTATGTGAACCCTCTGTCAATCATGAAATCTCTTGCATATGAGATAATTGCTGAATGAAGTCTTGCAATATCTCCCATAAGGTAATAAAAACCATTACCAGCAACCTTACCAGCTGCATCCATATCGATTCCGTTGAATCTTTCCATAATATCTGTATGATATGGTACTTCAAAATCAGGAACTACAGGCTCACCAAACTTCTCAATTTCAACATTCTCGCTGTCATCTTTTCCGATTGGTACACTAGGATCTATGATGTTAGGAATAGTCATCATAATCTTATTAACCTTTTCATTAAGTTCCTTTTCAGAAGCCTCTAATTCAGCAAGCTTTGCTGCATCTGCACTTACCTGTGCCTTAACTGCCTCTGCCTCTTCCTTCTTTCCCTGTGCCATAAGAGCACCTATCTGCTTAGAAAGCTTGTTCCTGTTTGCTCTTAATTCATCAGCTTCTGTCTGTGTTGCACGAGCTTTAGCATCAAGCTCAATTACTTCATCTACAAGTGGAAGCTTTCTGTCCTGAAATTTATTCTTAATATTCTGTTTTACAATATCCGGGTTTTCTCTGACAAATTTTAAATCTAACATTACTCCTCATTTCCGTGTCCTATCATTGACACTATTTTATCAAATTTACCAAATGCTATTATGCACCTTTTTCTGTATATTTTCAATTACATTTTGTCTTTCTGCATTAAATCGTTAATTTCTTTACTTAATTCTTCGTCTCCCATACGTCCGGCCAGTGCCTGCTTAACAGCTTTCTCCTCTTCTTTACCAAGTTCAATATAAGACTTTCCATTAACTATTTCCTTAATATAAGCAAAACAGCCATCATTGCTGTGCATTACATTTACAACGTATCCATTGTCTTTCTTATCAAGCATACATAGCGCAAAGCTTAACTTTCCACCCATTTCATGGAATGCATCATACTTATTAACACCAACCTTCTGGAATGTAAGCTGCATCTTTTCATATATGTCCTTAATAGCTTCTGTATTATCTTCACTTGTCTTCTGAAGATTGATAATGTCATCGGTATATTTTCTGACCATTTTCTCCATGCTCTTTCCATCAGAGCCTTCCATCATCATCTCATACTTTTTCGTCATAGCACAAGCCTTGCATATTGCAACAATTGCAAGAACTATTGCTGCAATTGTTATTACAAGCAGACCTATAACTACATAAAGTGTGTCCACTTTAAATAATCCAAATACATCTAACATAATTTTTCCTTTCTGTATATTAGCTTATTAATATATTATTAAATTAGTTATATAGTATACATTATATATAAACTTAATTATTCATTAATTTTCTTTAACATATCATATATTCTTTCAAGCTCTGCCTGTGAATAATACTGAATTTCAATTTTACCCTTGTTATTATTCTTATTTTTGATAACTACTTGTGTACCCATGATTTTCTTCAATTTTTCTTCAAAATCTCTATATACAAAATCATTTTCTGGCTTTGTCTTTTCCACAGATTTATCTAACTTATCAATATTTTTAACAAGTTTTTCAACATCTCGCACATTGAGTTTTTCGTCAAATATCTTCTGTGCAACCATGTATTGTTTTTCTTTATCTTCAATACTAATAATTGCTCTTGCATGACCACTACTTAATTTTCCTTCGATTACCATTTCCTGAACTCTTTCATCCAGCTTTAATAATCTCAACGAATTTGTAATTGCGGTTCTTGATTTTGCCACCTTTTCTGCAACTTCATCCTGTTTTAATCTATAATCTTTAATAAGCTGCTGATATGCAAGTGCTTCTTCTATTGGATTAAGATCTTCTCTCTGTATATTCTCAATAAGAGCTATCTCCATAACCTCCTGTGATGAATAGTCCTTAATAATAACCGGTACTTCTTTAACACCCGCAAGTCTTGCAGCTCTGAATCTTCTTTCACCAGCTATAATCTGATAATTTTTATCCATCTTTTTAACAAGAAGTGGCTGTAACACTCCATACTGTTTTATTGATTCTGAAAGTTCTATAAGTGCATCCTCATCAAATGCTTTTCTTGGCTGATTCTTGTTAGGCTCAATCTGAGAAATCTTTAATTTAGTTTCTGCCGGAACCGGAACTTCTTTAACAACCTCTTTTACCACTTCCTTAACAACTACTTTCTGATCATTAGTATCTTCTTCCTGAAACAGATTACCAATGCCTTTTCCCAATCCTCTTGATTTACTTGTTTTAGTGTTCTTTGTTGGCATACTATCACAATCCTCCATTATATTTATTCTTCTCTTCCCATTACTTCTTCCGCTAATAACCTGTAACTTTCTGCACCAGTAGACTTTGGATCATATAGATTTATTGGTAGTCCGTGACTTGGTGCTTCTGCCAGACGAATATTTCTTGGTATAATTGTTTTGTAAATATTTTGTTTAAGATTATCCTTAACATTTTCGACTACTTGTAATGACAGATTTGTTCTTGAATCATACATTGTAAATACCACACCTTCAAGTTCAAGTTGTGGATTTAGTTTTTTCTTTACAAGATTAATCGTATGTATAAGCTGTGTTAATCCCTCTAATGCATAATATTCACATTGAATTGGAACCAGAACAGTATCAGCTGCCGTCATTGCATTAACAGTAAGCATACTTAATGAAGGAGGACAATCAAGTATAATATAATCATATCTGTCTCTTACTTCTAATATACTTTCTTTTAAAATATACTCTCTATTATCTACGTCAATTAAATCAATCTCTGCACCTGCAAGATTCACATTAGATGGAAGTATATCAAGATTATCAATTATATTTTCTACTATTGCATCTTTAATATTACATTCTCCCAATAATACCTCATAAACTGTTTTTTCAATGTCTGTCTTAGATAATCCAAAACCACTTGTCGTATTTCCCTGCGGATCAATATCTATTATAAGAATCTTCTGTCCAGCTTCTGCAAGACATGCTGCCAAATTTATAGCTGTTGTTGTTTTACCAACTCCACCTTTCTGATTTGCTATTGCAATTATTCTTCCCACATTACCCTCTTATTCCATATGTTCTATGTTTCACGTGAAACATAATCTCATATCATTTTATTTAATAAATAACTTTTTTATCATTTTTATTATAGCACACATTGTTACAATATGTTATAACAAATTGTATTTTTTATGTTTCACGTGAAACATAAAAAAATGATATATATATTTCTATTTTGAAATATATATATCATCTCATATTTTTGTTCAATCATAATAAGTAATATTAATTGTTAAACTATTTTATACTAATTATATTATTTTTTATTGCAAACACTGCAGCCTGTGTTCTATCAGAAACACCTATTTTCTTAAATATGTTAGATACATGATTTTTTACTGTTCTTTCACTTATATTAAGTGTCAATGCGATTTCTTTATTAAATGCACCAGATGCAATCATTTTCAACACTTCCATCTCTCGTCTTGTAAGATCTGATACTTTTTCTTTTAATACATCTCTTTCTGCAAGACTAGAATTAAGTAATGGCATAAGAGAAGGTTCAATATATGTTTCACCAGAATAAACAGAAAATATAGCTTTCTTTAATGTATCAAAATCAGAATCTTTTAATATAAATCCGTCACATCCAATTTCTAATGCTTTAACCAGATATTCAATTTCATTATGTATTGTAAGTACAATAACCTTGCATAACATTTTTTGTTGTTTCATTATATTAAGAACCTGAATTCCATCCATATTAGGCATATTAATATCCAATAAAACAATATCAGGTTTTGTCTTATTAGTAAGATTGAGACATTCATACCCATCTCCTGCTTCTGCCACAACATTTATCTCTGAATCAGTTTCTAAAAGTTGTTTTAAACCTTCTCTTACCATTCTATGGTCATCAGCTAATAATATATTAACCGCCATAATTACACCCCTCTCTTACCAAACTGGTATTTCTATAAAAAAATCCGAACCATTATCATATATATATTTAATATTTCCATTTAATAATGCAACTCGTTCTTTTAACATTGTTAATCCAAATCCAGAATTTTTATTTCTATCATAAACAGTATTATAATAATCAAATCCTTTTCCATTATCCTTAAATTCAATAATAACATTGTTATCTTTAAGAGTAACGTTAATTATAATTTCTGTCCCGTTAGAATATTTAATTGCATTACTATTTAATTCATTTATAATTCGAAGTATTGATATAATAAGATTTGAATCGATACTTAATTCATCATCAAAATTAATTGATGAATAATATGTAATTACATTACTTTCTCTATTAAATTTATCAATCATATTCATAATAGCATTCTTAAATCCAAGATCATCAACACTCATTGGTCTTAATTCATATATTATATTTCTCAATTCATTAATTGATTCTTTTATCAATACAACTGAATTGTTAATTTCGAGTTTTGATCTTGTAATATCAGTATTAATAATTTGAGATATAAATTCCTGTTTATGTATTAACGCTGTAAGATTCTGCACAACACTGTCATGAATATCTCTTGATATACGTTTTCGGTCAAGTTCAATAAAATCAATTAGTTTGACATTATCATGTATAGAATCACTCATTGTTTCACGTGAAACATTGGAATCATCATCTCTTAAAATATTAATAAGTTCTTCAATTTTAGTTTCAACATCTTTTTTCTGATTATTCAAAAAATTAATTTTATTATTCAATTCATATTTTGAATCCTGTAATGTTTGTAACCTAATATTATCAGTTTGTTTTAATGAAATCAATGAATGAAATATATCTTCTGACCAGTCTTTTTCTTTATTTAACTTAATAAGATTCTTATCAACAGTTTTTAGCTCAATCTCTGTTGAATGAATTTCATTAGTAATATCATATAATTTTTTCTTATAACAATTTAATTCATTTTCAACATACTGTTTACATAAATTTGACATTATATTACTAACTCCATTCTCAATTTGTATATTATTAATCAATATTAAATATTATATAAATACTTTATTTATTACCTTTAAAATAATAATTCATAATAAGATATTTCAAAAACTTTTAAGATGATAATACTCTATTAATTCCAATAAATAAAGTACTTTTTTACGATAAAGTACTAATTTATATAAAAACATCTTAAAAAGTTCTAATAATTTGTATTTCAGATGATACATTAACATAAATTAATGATTGCCACACACAAAATAATGGAATATAATAATTTTATCTAAAAGTGCGTTAGAACATTTTCTTTCGGAAATTTCAGGAGGCATCTATCATGAATAAATGGCAAAAAATAGGACTGGCAGTAGGTATGGGAACTGCTGTTATTACTACTACACACCTGATTAACAGCATAATATTCAAATCATCTACCGCTAATAATTATACAGGTAAAAGAATAAGAAGCAATTATCAGTGGAAGTTCGGCAATATTGCATATATAACTGCCGGCTCAGGTTCTCCACTTTTACTTATACACGATCTTAATTCTTACAGTTCAAGCTACGAATGGGAACAGACTATAAACAGTTTTGCTAAGAATCACAAGGTTTACGCTATTGATTTATTGGGATGTGGTCATTCTGATAAACCTAATCTTACTTATACAACATTTATGTATACACAGCTTATCAATGATTTCGTGCTCAATGTTATTCGTTCCAAGACTGATGTTGTTGCTACAGCAGGCTCAACACCCATTGTGATAATGGCTGCATTTAATAATCATGCACTGTTTAATAAGATTATTCTTGTTTCTCCTTTATCAGTTGAAGATGCTCTTAAAGGGCCTGATAACTTAAGTAGAATAAGAAGACACATTTTAAATGTGCCTGTTATTGGAACTTCTGTATACAACATTCTGTTTAACAGACCATCTCTTAGAAAGCTTCTTTCAAAAAATTTTATAGATGGAAGAATTCCGGCTGATTATATCAATGCATGCCATGAGAATGCACATCTTGGTGATGCTTCAGCCAAATATCTGTTTATCAGCACTGAATGTAACTTTACTACTGTTACTATCTCAAAAGCACTTTCTGAGCTTGATAACTGTATATACATGATTAACGGTATGCACAATAATAATGACGTTATTGATGAATATATCCATATCAATCCAGCAATTGAAAATGTTATGATTCAGGATGCCAAGAAGCTTCCACAGGTTGAACAGCCGGCTGAATTCGTAAGACAGGCTGAGATTTTTCTTAATTAGTTATCCATTATGAGGTATTTTTATGATATCCTGATAATCAACAGTTAACCAAAAATAAACCCATATTATCCACAATATGATGATTTACTAATCATTTTATGTGAATAATATGGGTTTTCTTTATACTATATTGTGTATACATACTGCTTACGCAACTGGTTCTTTAGAAGGAAGTCCCGCTTTTCTTGGAAACTTTCCAGATGTAGGCTTAAACTTCTTGATATATACTAAAGAACGGTCAATATCAGTACCAGGAAGCTGGAATTTCTTCACTTCTTCTATCGTTCCGCCAAGAACACTGACTGCTTTCTTAGCATTTACTAATTCTTCATCAATATCTCCTGACTTATATGCCACGAAATATCCACCAACCTTTACGAATGGAAGGTTATATTCCACAAGAGTTGCTAAGTTAGCAACAGCACGAGAAACACTTACATCAAAATGTTCTCTTAAGTCATTATTTCTTCCACCATCCTCTGCTCTTGAATGAACTGTTTCTATTCCTGTAAGTCCAAGTTCTTCTATTACCTGATTAAGAAACTTTACTCTTTTATTAAGTGAATCAAGCAGAACTACATTAAGCTGTGGATGTGCTATTTTTAACGGAATCCCCGGAAAACCAGCACCTGTTCCAACATCAATAAGAGAAATCTCTTTCTTATTATGTCCGATTTTTTCAATATCTAACACGAGACTGTCAACATAATGCTTTAAAAGAACTTCTTCGTAATCTGTAATTCCAGTAAGATTCATAAAGCTATTCCATTCAACCAGCAGCTTATAATACATATCAAACTGCTCGTACTGTCTGTCTGTAAGCTCAACACCTATAGAATTCAGATTATTCTTAAATGTTTCATTTATCATACATTTCTCCTTATCAATGATTAATGCTTTCTTCTAAGAGACTCCAGGTAAACAAGAAGCACTGATATATCAGCAGGCGAAACACCTGATATTCTTGAAGCCTGTCCAATTGAACGAGGTCTGAATTTATCAAGCTTCTGCATAGCCTCTTTTCTTAATCCGCTTATTTCTAAGTAATCAAGGCTGTCTGGTATAAGCTTATTTTCAAGCTTTTTAAAATGTTCAACCTGTCTTAACTGTCTGTCTATATATCCCTCGTATTTCAGATTAATATTAACCTGCTCACATACATCATAAGGCAACTCTGGTCTGTGCTTATCAATTGGAGCAAGAACATCATATGAAAGCTCCGGTCTTCTTATAAGTTCTGCAAGTGTAGCACCTGTTGTAAGCTCTGTACTTCCGTTATCTGTAAGTACCTTCTGTACTTCACTTCCAGTTCCTATATTAACTGACTTAACACGCTCAATTTCTTCATCTATAAGCTGAATCTTGCGGGTAAGGCGGTTCATTCTTTCTTCGCTTATAAGTCCGACTCTGTAACCATATTTAGTAAGTCTTATATCTGCATTATCCTGTCTTAATATAAGTCTGTACTCTGCACGGCTTGTCATCATTCTGTAAGGCTCTGCTGTTTCCTTAGTTACAAGGTCATCTATAAGAACTCCTATATAACTTTCTGAACGGTCAAGTATAAGTGGTTCTTCCTTCTTAACGAAAAGTGCCGCATTGATACCCGCGACAATTCCCTGTGCAGCAGCTTCCTCATATCCTGAGCTTCCATTAAACTGTCCACCAGCAAATAATCCTTCAATCTTCTTGAATTCAAGAGAAGACTTTAACTGAACAGCGTTAATGCAGTCATACTCAATAGCATAAGCATTTCTTACGATTCGGACATTCTCAAGACCAGGAACTGTTCTATACATTGCATACTGCACATCCTCAGGCATTGAACTGCTCATTCCACCAAGATACATTTCATTAGTATACAAGCCCTCTGGCTCAATGAATACCTGATGTCTGTCTTTGTCTGCAAATCTTACAACCTTATCCTCAATTGATGGACAGTATCTTGGACCTGTTCCGTGGATATCTCCTGAATAAAGAGGTGAACGGTCAAGATTATCCATAATAATCTTGTGTGTCTCTTCATTAGTATATGTAAGCCAGCAGCTTACCTGATCTTTCTGTATGCTCTCAGGGTCTGTTTCAAATGAAAATGGCACAACCCTCTTATCACCGAACTGCTCTGTCATCTTAGAAAAATCCACTGACCTTTTATCAACTCTGGCAGGTGTACCCGTCTTGAATCTTCTCACTTCAATTCCATTATCAATAAGTGACTGTGTAAGATGATTGGCAGCCTGTAATCCGTTAGGACCTGTATGATAACTTACATCACCATATATACATCTTGCCTTAAGATATACTCCTGTACATAAAACAACTGCCTTAGCTATGTATTCTGCACCCGAAACAGTCTTTACACCACCAATTTTTCCATCATTAACAATAATCTCTGAAACCTCTGCCTGTCTTATGTGCAGATGCTCAGTATTCTCAAGCACATTTCTCATTCTTCTGCTGTAATCGGACTTGTCAGCCTGTGCACGGAGTGAATGAACCGCAGGGCCTTTTGATGCATTTAACATCTTTGACTGTATAAATGTAGCATCTATATTCTTTCCCATCTCGCCACCAAGAGCATCTATTTCTCTTACAAGATGTCCCTTAGAACTTCCTCCTATATTAGGATTACAAGGCATCATTGCTATACTTTCAACGCTTACTGTAAATATAATTGTTTCAAGTCCCATTCTTGCAGCAGCAAGGGCAGCCTCACAACCTGCGTGACCAGCACCTACTACAACTACATCATATTCTTCTCTAATATTAGGCATATTACTTCTCCTTATCAACCTGCATTACTTACCCATACAGAACTTTGAAAAAATTCTGTTGGCAAGATCATCTTCAATCTCCTCTCCTATTATAAGACCAAGATTCTCATATGCAGCCATTAAATCAATAGTAAGGAAATCTTCACTTACCATGTTATCAATTCCATCAAGTACAAGCTTTAAGCTGTTCTCAGCCTTCTTTAAAAGTTCTTTATGTCTTGTACTTGTAATATATACATCTTCATTGAACTTAACTTCACCATTAAAGAACATATTCTTAACAGTTTCCTCAAGTTCTTCAATTCCTGTCTCCTGCTTTGCAGATATAGTAACTGTCTCACAATTCATTATTTTCTTAATATCTTCTGCTGTTGTAACCTGTGCAAGATCAGCTTTATTAAGTATTACAAGAACCTTCTTATCCTTGATAAGTTCCATAATCTCATAATCATTATCATCAAGTACTCTTGAAGAATCAACTACATATATTACAAGATCAGCGATTTCTGCAAGCTTCTTAGCCTTATTAACACCAATGCTTTCAACAACATCATCAGTTTTTCTGATTCCTGCAGTATCAATAAGATTAAGAGTAATTCCAGACAGATTAATCATTTCTTCAAGAGTATCTCTCGTAGTTCCTTCTATATCAGTAACAATTGCTCTCTCTTCTCTTGCAAGTACATTAAGCAGGCTTGACTTTCCTGCATTAGTTTTCCCCAAAATGACTGTACGCACGCCATCATGCATGATTCTGCCATTATCGCATGTTTTTAACAAGTTATCCACATTATTAAGACAGTTTTCCACATCATTTTTAAGGTTATCTACATTAGCATCTATATCAAAATGTTCTGGATCATCAAGAGCAGCCTCAATAAATGCAACATTATTCAATATTATCTCTCTTATATTCTTAATCTTTTCAGATAACTTACCATCTAACTGATTAACAGATGACTTCAGAGCATAATCATTCTTTGCATTAATAATATCAATAACAGCCTCCGCCTGTGACAGGTCAATTCTTCCATTAAGAAATGCTCTCTTTGTAAATTCACCAGGCTCTGCAAGCCTTGCACCAGCGTTAAGTACCGCCTCTAACACCTTCTTAGTAACAAGAATACCGCCATGACAGTCAATCTCAACAATATTCTCTCTTGTATAAGTGTTAGGAGCTTTCATTACAATTACAAGTGCTTCATCAATTTCATTACCGTTATCACATATATTTCCAAAATGTACCGTATGACTCTGTACATTTGCAAGCTTAATATTCTTTTTTGACTTAAAAACTTTATCTCCAATAATAATTGCATCAGGACCGCTTATTCTTACAATACTAATTCCACCGCTTGACACTGTACTTGTAGATATAGCTGCTATTGTATCCTCCATTTCCATCCTCCATATAAAAAATGCTGTGATAATAATACCACAGCATTTAATAAAATCATATATCTAATTATCTGTTATATCTGTTATTATTCTCTCTTTCAAGATAAACAACAACATGTCTGAAAGGTTCTTCACCCTCACTTCTTGTAGAAACAAACTTATCTGCCTGAAGTGCTGAATGGATAATTCTTCTTTCATATGGGTTCATAGGCTCAAGTGAAACAGGTCTTCTGCTTCTCTTAACCTTGTATGCAATGTTCTTAGCAAGAGACTCAAGAGTTTCTTTTCTTCTCTTTCTATAGTTCTCTGTATCTAATTTAACTCTTACATACTTCTCACTGTTCTTGTTAATTACAAGACTTGTAAGATACTGGATAGAATCAAGTGTCTGTCCTCTCTTACCGATAAGAACACCCATGTTATCTCCAGAAAGATCTACATTAACGCTATTTTCTTCATCGTCAAATGTAATATCAGCCTTAACTTCCATGCTCATAGCACCAAACATATTATTAAGGAATTCTTTAATATCCTTCTTAATAACTTCCTTCTGTTCTGCTGTAAATGGCTCTTCCTTAGGCTGTGGCTGTGCTTCAACCTTAGGTGCTTCCTTAACTTCTGCATTCTTGTGATTATCAGCAGGCTTGTGTTCCTTTTTGAACTCTTTCTTAGGTTCAGACTTAAATTCCTTCTTAGGTTCTGCTTTCTTGAAATCATCTGCCTTCTTTTCGAATTTTTTTTCTGCATGAACAGGTGCTTCTGACTTTTTAGGAGTCTCAACAGAATTAACTTCTGGTTCTTCCTGTTTTTCTCTTGCTTTAATCTTAGCAGGCTTAGAATTAAATATTCCTAAAAATCCTGAATTACCTTTGTCTATAACTTCATAATCAAGCTTATCACTTGGAATACCAAGCTTAGTGCAGGCATTAGTTATAGCTTCTTCAACAGATTTTCCTGTAACTTCAATATATTCCATTACTTAACCCTCTCTATTTTCTTTTATCGTTGACCTCATTGTATCTTGATACCATACCAACCTTATCAGCAAGACTTCCTGGTTTAGCTGCCTTACCGCTTGCTGCTGCGGCTTCCTTTAATTCCTGTATCTTCTTATCGTTAGCTTCTTTTCTTTCCTGAAGCTTCTTTGCTCTGTCAGCACTTGAAGAAGCAGAAGAATTCTTATTATTATTCACATTCTTAGTACTTACAGAAGCACCTTTAACGATAGTTTCTGCTGGAAGTCCCTTCTTGGCTCTCTTCTTGTTACGCTTTTCAACATTCTTTTCTACAATCTTATCTGTTCCAATCTTATCATAATATCTGTTAATGAAGATTGTCTGAATTGTCTGTATAACAGCTGTTGCAATCCAGTAAACACCAAGACCTGAAGGAAGACTTATTGCAAGAAATGCTGACATAAGTGGCATGAAATAAGTCATCATCTTCATAGATGCTGCTGCTGGATTATCACTGTCAGGCTGCTCCATGCCAGCCTGTGAAACCTTAACAGATATAAACTGTGTAACGCCTGCAAGAATTGGAATTAATATAGCTATATGAAGACCAAAACCTGGATTCTGAGACATGTTAACGCCTAAGAAAGTATTCATATGGTTAATCTTATCAAGATTCTGTGTAATCATATCAGAAAATGCTGGAAATGCTTCTTTTAACTTTGTCCACTGGTCTGCAGTGAATGAATTAAGTGTTGTTACAGCTGTGCTTGTATTGCTCCAGTCAACAGTCTTTCCGTATATCTCATTAAGAGTATCAGCATATCCTGAAACAGATGAGATACCATCAGCACCATTAAGTCCAAGTATATTAAGGAAAAGTACCTTAATCTGTGAAATATAAAGTGGTATCTGCTGGAATACTCTGTAAAGTGCAAAAAGAATAGGCATCTGGATAAGAAGCTGCACACAGCTTCCCCACTGTGAAACACCATATTTTTCATAAACAGCCTTAGTTTCTGCCTGCATCTTCTGCATAGCTACTGTATCACTGTTCTTTCCCTTATACTTCTCCTGAATAGCCTTTATCTCCGGGTTCATAACTGACTGTAACTTAGTCATCTTCTGCTGCTTAATCTGTAATGGTAGCATTAACATTTTAACAAGCAGAGTAAAAATAATGATTGCTATTGCAATATTACCAATTCCTATTGCATTAAGACCCATGAAAAGGATGTCTAAAATGTAACCAAGTAACTGTGCAATTGGCTTAATAATACTCAAATTGTCACCTCCGCATAATATAGCACTATCCAAATATTCAGTTGTTTATTGCTTTTTTCTTTTCCCATATCTGCCTAATGGCACAGGATCAAAGCCATAAGCGTTCTTATTAAATGGATTGCACCTTAATATTCTTTTAAGTGCCAACCACCCACCTAAGAAAACTCCATACATTTCAATAGCTTCAATTGCGTATTGCGAACATGTTGGAATAAAGCTGCAGTATTTTCCTCCTTTATAAGGAGATATTGCGAGCTGGTATAATCTTATCATCTTAATAACTATGAACTTGCCCGCATTCTTTAACTTAATCTTTATATCCTTCATATTAACCGCCTATTTAATTCTGCTTATAAAGCTTATGAAGTTTCAATAAATGAATCATTGATTCCTTAGTTTCAAAAAAACCCTTATCTTTCAAACTGGCTCTGGCTACGACAACATAATCATATCCATCGGGTATACAGTCTGTACTAAGGCGGAATGCCTCTCTTATCAGTCTTGCCAGTCTGTGTCGGACAATACTATTCCCGACCTTCTTACTCACAGATACACCTAATCGTTTAGTATCCGTTCCATTCTCAGAAATATACATTATAAGATTCTTGTTAGCAAAAGACCTCTTATTATTGTACACCTTTTTAAATTCCTGATTACTTCTTAATGTTTCAAAATCCTTATATTTCATACCATTCACCATTCTTATTAATTAAAATGTTACTTAAATTCAATATTATTATAATCTGAAAAAAGCAGATGAGAAACTCCCATCTGCCAACAAAATCAAGAAAATATTAATTAAGCTGAAAGTTTCTTTCTACCCTTAGCTCTTCTTGCTGATAAAACTTTTCTTCCACCTGCAGTACTCATTCTTGATCTGAATCCATGAACCTTAGATCTCTGTCTGTTCTTTGGCTGAAATGTCATCTTCATAGTCTATGCACCTCCTTCATTACCATTGTAGTTTATTATGGTAAGAATATTTTCATATAAAAAATTTCAAAACACAGAACTGATTATATTGTGTAAACATTATAAAGTCAAGAAAAACTTGATAATTACTGTATTTATTTTTATATATACTAATTCTATAAAAAACGCTTTCAACAGGTTTTTCACAATCCAGTAATCCGCATAAATAGGACATTTTTAATATTTTTTAAAAAGAATATAAAAGAGTTTTCCACAAAATGTTGATAACTTGTGGAAAACTCTTTATAATTACGTTAGTTATTAACGATATTTTTGAAAAAGTGCCTATTTTCGACCTTTTTCGCGTTTATAATATTTTCCACATTCATGTTAATACATTTTTATCCATAAAATTATCCACAGGGCTTAATCTGCCCAAATATTGAAATAATTTTCTAAATGATATATTATATAAAGGAATGTATTTTTATGATTGGACAGGCTAATTAACAAGCCAGAAAGGCCTAGAATTTATGGATGAATTACAGACATTGATTGATAAATGGGATTTAATTCTCTCTACTTTTAAAGAAGAACACGAAATTATTGATGTTTCTTTTAAAACATGGATTAAACCCCTTAAAATATATAAACTTGACGGCAATGTTCTTACTCTTACTTTCTCATCTTTAGAAGATGACGCTTCTACTGATGAAAGGAGCATTGTATATATTGAAAAACGTTACCTCAAGTTTCTTGAAGTTACCGTATGTGAAGTAATGAACAAAGAATATCAGGTAATTATTATGTCATCTGCTGAGAAAAAGGAAGATGAATTAAAGAAAAAGACATCTTCAGTTTCTACTGATAATAGTCTTGCTTCACAGAATCTGAATCCTAATTACACATTTGACACATTTGTAATAGGTACTAATAATAATCTGGCTCACGCAGCATCACTCGCTGTTGCCGAAACACCTGGACAGATATATAACCCTCTGTTCATATACGGAGGTGCCGGACTTGGTAAAACTCATCTTATGCAGGCTATTGCACATTTTATTATTGCAAGTGACCCATCTAAGAAGGTTTTATACGTAACTTCTGAGACATTTACTAATGAACTTATCGAATCGGTTAAGACTAACAAGAACACTGAATTCAGAAATAAATACCGTAATATTGACGTTCTTCTTATTGATGATATTCAATTTATAATAGGAAAGGTTTCTACTCAGGAAGAATTTTTCAATACCTTTAATGACCTTTATCTTTTAGGAAAACAGATTGTTATATCTTCTGATAGACCACCTAAGGAAATGGAAACTCTTCCTGACAGATTAAGAACACGTTTTGAAAGCGGACTTCCGGTAGATATCCAGATTCCTACATATGAAACTAAGATGGCTATTATTAATAAGAAGTCTGAGGCTTTAGGAATTGATTTTCCTTATGAAGTTAAAGATTATGTTGCAACTAATATTACTTCAAGTATCAGGGAGCTTGAGGGAGCGCTTACCAAGCTTTCAGCTTATTCTAAGCTTTCCCACACACCTCTTACTGCAGAGTTTGCTGAGAATACACTTAAGGATCTTATATCTCCTTACTCTAAGAAAGAGATTACACCAGAACTTATAATTGATGTAGTTGCTGAACATTTCCACATTAAGCCTGAAGATATAATATCTCATAAGAGAAGTGCTGATATAGCTTTTCCTAGACATATTGCAATGTATCTGTGCAGGCAGATGACACAGACTCCTCTTGAAGCTATAGGTAAAGCTTTAGGTGGTAGAGATCATTCTACTATATTATATGGTTCAGAAAAGATTGCTAAAGAAACAGCTAATAATGAAACTACCAAGAGCACTATTGATATATTAATAAAGAAGCTTAATCCATCTTAAAAAGTTTTCCACAATGGTTTTAGGATAATTTGTTAATTAGATGTTATTTTTATGTTGAATGTTCTTTATAACTTTTTTTTAAATTTATGTATATTTTTTTAAAATTTAATTTTTCACATACATTGAACATTAAATTTTGTGTTTTCTAACATGGTTATTATTTTCATATATCCAGTGTTTTTAAGGCTTTACATACTTTTTAACATTTTAACAACCCCTAAGACTACGGCTACTGCATTTATATATTTATATATAGCTCTTCTCCACTACAATTTTATCGAAAGGAAGTTATCAACATGAAATTAGTTTTTACTAAATCTAACTTAAACAAAGCTGTAGGTATCGTAATGAAGGCTGTACCTACAAGAACTACTATGAATATTCTTGAATGTATTCTTATTGATGCTACTACTAATGAAATCAAGTTCACAGGTAACGATATGGAACTTGGCATTGAAACTATAGTAGAAGGTGAAATTATAGAAAAAGGTAAGATTGCCATAGACGCTAAGCTTTTTTCTGAAATTGTAAGAAAGCTGCCTGATAATGATATTACTTTAACTACTGATTCTAATAATAATGCACTTATTACATGTGAAAAAAGTAAGTTTAATATAGCAGGAAAATCCGGAGATGATTTTTCTTACCTTCCTGCTATTATTAAAGATAAGATGATTACACTTTCCCAGTTCCAGTTAAAGGAAGTTATTAATCAGACAATATTCTCTATTGCTATTAATGATAATAATAAAATGATGACAGGTGAACTTTTTGAAGTAAATGAAGGTACACTTAAAGTTGTAGGTCTTGATGGTCACAGAATTGCTATCCGTAATATTAAGCTTGAAGGCAGATCTGATGACGTAAGAGTAGTTATTCCAGGTAAGACTCTTCAGGAAATAAGCAAGATTCTTAATGCTGATGCTGAAAGTTTTGTTAATATTTACTTTACTAATAATCATGTATTATTTGAATTTGACCAGACTCATGTTGTTTCTAGACTTATAGAGGGTGATTATTTTAAGATTAGTCAGATGCTTTCTAACGATTATGAAACTAAAGTATCTATTAATAAAAAAGAATTTCTAGATTCTATTGACAGAGCTAATCTTCTTATAAGAGAAGGAGATAAGAAGCCAATTATTATTAATATATTAAATGGTTTATTACAGGTAAATGTTAACTCTGCAATTGGAGCTCTTAACGAAGATATTGATATTGATAAAGAAGGTAAGGATATTATGATTGGTTTTAATCCTAAGTTCCTTATGGATGCATTAAGGGTTATTGATGATGAAAATGTGACTATGTATTTAGTTAATCATAAATCACCTTGCTTTATCAGAGACAAGGAAGAGAAATATATTTATCTTATACTTCCTGTTAACTTCACAGCTTAACAAGAGAAAGGAAAGTTATGGAAGAAATAATTTTAAGAGATGATTTCATCAAACTTGGACAGGCAATTAAAGCTGCCGGATTAGTTGAATCAGGTGTTGAAGCCAAGATTGTTATTCAGGATGGTGAAGTTAAGGTTAATGGCGTTGTTGAAACACAGCGTGGAAAAAAACTTTTTGGCGGAGAAGTTGTAGAATACAACGGTTCCAGTATTCTTATTAAAAAATAGGTGTTAATGTGATAGTCGAATCTGTTGAGTTAAAGGATTACAGAAATTATGAATTTCTGGATATGAATTTCAATGAGCATGTAAACATAATATATGGTGACAATGCCCAGGGAAAGACTAACATATTAGAATCAATATATATGTGTTCAACTTCTAAGTCACATCGTGGCAGTAAAGACAGAGAAATAGTCAGATTTGGAGAAGATGAATCGCATATTAAACTAAATGTCTTAAAGCATGGTATGAAATACCGCATAGACATGCACCTTAAGAAGAATAAAACCAAGGGTATAGCAGTTAATGGTATTCCTATAAAAAAAGCTGTTGAACTTTTTGGAATTATTAATATTGTTTTCTTTTCTCCGGAAGATCTTAATATTATAAAAAATGGTCCTTCAGAGAGAAGAAGATTTATGGATATGGAACTTAGCCAGCTTGACAAGATATATCTTAGTAACCTTGTTAATTACAACAAAGTACTTAATCAGAGAAACAAGCTTCTCAAAGATATAGCATTTTCACCATCAGAACAGCTGATGCAGACTCTTGATATATGGGACATGCAGCTTGTTAAGTATGGAAGCCTTATTATTAAAGGCAGAAAAAGTTTCATAGAAAAGATTAACACAATAATCAGTGATATTCATTCCAGACTTACTGGTGGTATTGAGAATATTAAAGTATGTTATGTTCCTGATGTTGATGTGAATGATTTTGAAGAAGAAGTAAGAAATTCAAGACAAAAGGATATTAAATACAAGGTTACAGGTAAAGGACCTCATAAGGACGATCTTATATTTTTAATCAATGACAATGATGTGAGAAAATATGGTTCACAGGGACAACAAAGAACAGCTGCACTTTCACTTAAATTATCTGAGATAGAACTTGTGAAACTTGTAATTAAAGATACTCCGGTACTTCTTCTTGATGATGTTTTGTCTGAGTTAGACAGTAACAGACAGAATTTTCTGATAAACAGCATAGGAGATATACAAACGATTGTTACATGCACCGGACTTGAAGAATTTATTAATAACAGAATGAATATCAACAAAATATTTAAAGTAACAGATGGTCATGTAGTTAATGAGAATTAATTACATTTTGCTTTGTAAAACAAGGAGGAATTAAAGTGGCAGATCAGAATGCAGAGAAGAATTATGGTGGAGACCAGATTCAGGTACTCGAAGGTCTTGAAGCTGTAAGAAAAAGACCTGGTATGTATATTGGAAGTACATCAGGAAGAGGACTTCATCATCTTGTGTATGAGATAGTTGATAATGCAATTGACGAAGCTTTAGCAGGTTTTTGTACACATATTGAAGTTATGATTAATAAAGATAACTCTATCACTGTAATTGATAATGGTAGAGGTGTACCTGTTGATATTAATCATAAGACAGGAAGACCTGCCATTGAAGTTGTATATACCGTTCTTCATGCCGGGGGTAAATTCGGTGGTGGAGGATATAAGGTGTCAGGAGGACTTCACGGTGTTGGTGCATCAGTAGTTAATGCTTTGTCTGAATGGCTTGAAGTTCAGGTAAAGAGAAATGGACACATTTATCAGCAGAGATACGAAAGAGGAAAGATATGTTATGACCTTAAGATAGTAGGTGACTGCGATATTGAGGATACAGGAACTCAGGTTACTTTTCTTCCTGATTCAGAGATTTTTCAGGAAACAACTGTATTTGAATTTGATATTCTTATGCACAGATTAAGAGAAATGGCATTTCTTACTAAGGGAATCAAGATTACTCTTACAGATTTAAGAGAAGGTCTTGAGCAGCAGAAAGTATTCCATTATGAAGGTGGTATCAAGGAATTTGTTCAGTATCTTAATAAGAGTAAAGAACCTTTATACAGCCAGATTATTTATTGTGAAGGTGTGAAAGATAATGTTCAGGTTGAAGTAGCATTCCAGCATAATGATGGATACAATGAGGTTGTCGATTCATTTGTTAATAATATTAAGACACCTGAAGGTGGTACACATCTGACTGGTTTCAGAAATTCACTGACTAAGACTTTTAATGATTATGCAAGAAAGAATAAGATTCTTAAGGATAGTGATCAGGGACTTTCAGGTGATGATATAAGAGAAGGTCTTACAGCAATCGTATCTGTTAAGATTGAAGATCCACAGTTTGAAGGACAGACTAAGCAGAAGCTTGGTAATACAGTTGCAAGGGGAGCAGTTGACAGTATAGTAAGTGAACAGCTTACTTACTTCCTTGAGCAGAATCCTGCAGTTGCAAAATCTATATGTGAAAAATCGTTGCTTGCACAGCGAGCGAGAGAAGCTGCAAGAAAAGCAAGAGACTTAACAAGAAGAAAGACTGCACTTGAAAGCACTTCACTTCCTGGCAAGTTAGCTGATTGTTCAGATAAAGATCCTAAGAATTGTGAGATATATATTGTTGAGGGAGATTCAGCCGGTGGTTCTGCAAAGACTGCAAGAAGCCGTGCTACACAGGCAATCCTTCCACTTCGTGGTAAGATTCTTAACGTTGAGAAAGCAAGACTTGACAGAATACTTGGAAATGCAGAGATTAAAGCGATGATTACTGCATTTGGTACAGGTATTCATGAAGATTTTGATATAAGCAAGCTTCGTTATCACAAGATTATTATTATGACAGATGCCGATGTAGATGGTGCACATATTGCAACACTTCTTCTCACATTCCTGTACAGATTCATGCCCGATCTTATAAGAGAAGGCCATGTATATCTTGCACAGCCACCACTTTATAAAGTTGAGAAGAATAAAAAAGTGTGGTATGCCTATAATGATGATGAGCTTAATGCAATCATGACTGAGATTGGAAGAGACCAGAATAATAAAGTCCAGCGTTATAAGGGACTTGGTGAGATGGACGCAGAGCAGTTATGGGAAACAACAATGGACCCACACAAGAGAGTATTATTAAGAGTTAATATGAATGAAGATGATGATTCAGAACTTGATGTAACATTCTCAACACTTATGGGTGACAAGGTAGAGCCAAGAAGAGATTTCATAGAAGCAAATGCTAAGTTTGTAAAGAATTTGGATATCTAACAAGCAGCGCGTAAGACAATGTCAGAATATTATGTGCGTGATTGCACGCTAAATAATATTGTGATGTTGTCTTGTATGGTGCGACTAGCACCATTCGTAAAATCGTCAGATTTTACGAATGCGCGTGATTAGGATTTACGCATGGCGTATTCCAGATTTATACATTGCGTTAATTAATAACTTCACGGAAAGGAATTATAATAATGGATGAACATATCTTTGATAAAGTTCAAGAAGTCGATATGCAGAAAACCATGGAAAACTATTATATAGATTATGCCATGAGTGTTATCGCTTCCAGAGCACTTCCGGATGTAAGAGATGGTCTTAAGCCGGTACAGAGAAGAATTCTATATTCAATGATAGAACTTAACAACGGTCCTGATAAGCCACATAGAAAATGTGCCCGTATCGTTGGTGATACAATGGGTAAATATCACCCACATGGTGATTCATCAATTTATGAGGCATTAGTAAAACTGGCTCAGGATTTCAATACAAGATATCCACTTGTTGACGGACATGGTAACTTTGGTTCAGTCGATGGTGATGGTGCAGCCGCTATGCGATATACAGAGGCTAGACTCAGTAAGATATCTATGGAGATGACAAGAGATCTTAACAAAGATACTGTAGATTTCATACCTAACTTTGATGAAACAGAAAAAGAACCTACAGTACTTCCATCAAGATATCCTAACCTGTTATGTAATGGTACATCAGGTATTGCCGTAGGTATGGCTACTAATATTCCACCTCATAACTTAAGAGAAGTTATAGGTGCTGTTGTAAAGATGATTGACAATAAGGTGGAAGAAGACAGAGACACAACAATTGAGGAAATTCTTGATATAGTTAAAGGTCCTGATTTCCCTACAGGTGGAACAATCATCGGCAAGTTGGGAATTGAAGAGGCTTACCGTACAGGAAGAGCCAAGATAAAGGTAAGAGCTGTAACTAATATTGAGCCAATGAATAATGGCAAGAACAGAATTGTAGTTACAGAACTTCCATACATGGTTAATAAAGCAAAGCTTATCGAGAAAATAGCAGAGCTTGTAAGAGATAAGAAGATTGATGGAATCACAGATTTAAGAGATGAATCTGACAGAGAGGGTATGAGAATTGCCATTGAGTTAAGAAGAGATGTCAATCCTAACATAATACTTAACCAGTTATACAAACACACACAGTTACAGGATACATTTGGTGTAATCATGCTTGCATTAGTAGATAACCAGCCAAAGGTGCTTAACCTGTATGACATGTTAAAGTATTACCTTCTTCATCAGGAAGAAGTTGTTACCAGAAGAACAAAGTTTGATCTTAATAAGGCAGAAGAAAGAGCCCACATTTTAGAGGGCTTAATGATTGCTTTAGATAATATCGACAGAGTTATATCAATAATCAGAGGTTCTGCAAATGTACAGATTGCCAAGGAAAGCTTAATTGCTGAATTTGCACTTTCAGAAGCACAGGCACAGGCTATCGTAGATATGCGTCTGAGAGCTCTGACCGGTCTGGAAAGAAGCAAGCTTGAAGCTGAGTTGAAGGAACTTCATGAAAAGATTAAAGAATACAAGGCAATTCTTGCAGATAAGAAGTTGCTTCTTGGAGTTATCAAGACTGAAATTTCAGAGATAGCAGACAAGTATGGTGATGACAGAAGAACTTCTATCGGATATGATGAATACGATATTTCAATGGAAGACCTTATTCCAGATGAACCATGTGTTATTGCAAGAACTAACTTGGGTTATGTAAAGAGAATGACACCTGATAACTTTAAGAGCCAGCATCGTGGTGGTAAGGGAATAAAGGGAATGCAGACAATTGATGATGATTATATCAAAGATTTATTCATGACAACATCACATCATGTACTTACATTTTTTACTAACACAGGACGAGCTTATAAGTTAAAGGCTTATGAAATTCCTGAAGCATCAAGAACTTCAAGAGGAACTGCAATAATTAATCTTTTACAGTTAGCACCGGGTGAGACAATCACAGCAGTAGTTCCTGTTAAAATTGATACACTTCAGGATACAGATTACCTGTTTATGGCAACTAAGAAGGGTATAGTTAAAAAGACACCTGTTAAAGATTTTGCCAATATAAGAAAGACAGGAATCCAGGCAATTAACTTAAGAGAAGATGATGAACTTATAGAAGTTAAACTTACAGATGATCAGGCAGAGATTCTTATGGTAACAATGCTTGGACAGTGTATAAGATTTAAGGAAACAGATGTAAGACCTACGGGACGTTCAGCAATGGGTGTTATAGGTATGAGTCTTATGGATGAGGATGAAGTTGTTGGTGTTCAGGTAAGTACCCAGGGAGATACTATGCTTATAGTTTCAGAGAATGGTATGGGTAAGCGAACAGACATTGACGAATATACAGTTCAGCATCGTGGTGGTAAAGGTGTCAAATGTTACAAGATAACAGAAAAGACAGGTAATGTCGTAGGAGCTAAGGCTGTAGATGATTCAAGAGAAGTAATGCTTATTACAACAGAAGGAATTATAATCAGACTTCAGTGTTCAGATATATCTAATCTTGGAAGAATAACATCAGGTGTTAAACTTATTAACCTTGATGAAGGAATTAAAGTAGCAACAATTGCCAAAGTAAGGAAGCAGCCTGCTGATGAAGATGGTAAGGATGCAGAGGGCTTTGAAGAAGACACAGATAAAACAGTAGAATCTGAAGATTAATCTTAAGGAAACTGCCACATTTATATATGTGACGGTTTCCTTTTTAGCAGGAGATAACATGGCTTTAATTAATATTAATTATGAATCAAAAACACTTGGTATGCCCGTTATGATTAATGCAATTATTCCTCAGGGAAGAGGCAGTTATAAGACTTTATATCTTCTTCATGGAATGGGAGGAGATTATACAACATGGATTACGAAATCCAGAGTGGCAGATTATGTAGATAATACTGATATAGCGGTCATAATGATTTCAGGTGATAACAAATGTTATGTTGATAATGTACATGGAAGAAAATATTTTACATTTTTAACAGAAGAACTTATAGAAACCTGTACTAACTGGTTTGGATTATCATGTGACAGAAAAGACCGTTACATAGCAGGAATGTCAATGGGTGGATATGGAGCAGTACATGCTGCACTTATTAAGCCTGATGTATATGGCAAGGTGTTCTCATATTCAGGACTGCTTGATATAGAGAAAAGATTTGACAACCCACAGGGAATAAACACATATCAGATATTTGGAGACAGGGGAAAATTATCAGATAACCGATTTGATATAATGAACTGTTTAAAAGAGGATAATTTCAAGACAAATGTGGAAAATTATCCGGAATTTTACATTAGATGTGGATTATATGATCAGATACTTACAATGAGCAGACAATGGAATAAATATGCATCAGATGCAGGACTTAAAGTGAATTATTATGAAACTGCTGGTAATCATGATTTTATTTTCTGGGATAAATGCATACATGAGACAGTTAATATAATAAAAGAGCAGTCGTACAGGATGGAGGATATATATGGCAACAGTAATGAATATTAATCATTTTTCTATATATCTTAAGCGTAATATGGAATGCACAGTTATTCTCCCATCAGATATGAAAAATGATGAGAAGCTTCCTGTATTATGGTTATATCATGGAAGCAGTGGTGATAATACTGTATGGCTGTATCATTCACCAATAACAGAATATGTTGATGAGGGCAGGTTTGCAGCAGTACTTCCAAATGTGCAGAATTCATGCTATGTTAATATGAATATTGGAGATAAGTATGAGTCATATGTTGGAAAAGAATTATTCAATATAATTATGAATATGTTTCCATGTCTTTCTGATAAAAGAGAGAATAATTACGTATCAGGATTTTCTAATGGTGGATACGGCTGTCTTCATATTGCACTCAGATATCCTGAAAAATATGGAACTGTAGGAGCATTTTCAGCAGGTGACAAAGCTGATTCAGAATTTCTTAATGATGGAAGTGAAAAGTCAATAAGAAGAATAGAGCTTTATGGTGATGGAGACCTGCATAAAACAGAATACGGAATCACATATCAGGCAGACAGATTAATAGAGCAGAAAAGTGTAAAACCTGAAATATACCATGCCTGCGGAGAACTTGATCCATGGATAGACATGAATCATATATTGAGAGATTATTTCATGAGCCATATTGAATACAATTATGTATACGATGAAATTGAAAAAATCGGACATGAATGGAAATTCTGGCGTGAAGAATTAAAAAGGTTTTTAGTATTTACTGGATTAATTAATAATTAAAATACAAGAAGGGAATTGGGAATGAGAGAGGTTAATGTATCAATAATAACAGACAACATTAAAGAAATGTGCATAGAGGCAAATCATTTTCTCACAGATGATATGAAGAATGTTTTTGAAAATGCAGTAAAAAACGAAGAGTCTGCACTTGGAAAGCAGGTTCTTGGGCAGCTTGAAGAAAACCTAAAAGTTGCGGGAGAGGACATGATACCTATATGTCAGGATACAGGAATGGCAGTAGTATTCATTAATGTTGGTCAGGATGTCCATCTTACAGGCGGAGATATCACAGATGCAATTAATGAGGGTGTAAGAAGAGGATATGTTGATGGATATTTAAGAAAGTCGGTTGTAAAAGATCCTATCTACAGAGAGAATACCAAAGATAACACTCCGGCAGTAATACATTTTAACATAGTTCCAGGAGACAAGGTCGACATAACAGTTGCACCTAAGGGATTCGGAAGCGAGAACATGAGCAGAGTATTCATGTTAAAGCCGGCAGATGGAATAGAAGGTGTAAAGGAAGCAATACTTACAGCAGTAAAGGATGCAGGTCCTAACGCCTGTCCTCCGATGGTAGTCGGTGTAGGAATCGGAGGAACATTTGAAAAATGTGCTTATCTTGCAAAGAAGGCATTAACAAGAGATTTGAATGAAGAATCACCAGTTGAATATGTCCGTGACTTAGAGAAAGAAATGCTTGAGAAAATCAATAAGTTAGGAATAGGCCCTGGTGGACTTGGAGGAACACAGACAGCACTTGCAATCAATATAGAGACATATCCTACACATATTGCAGGGCTTCCGGTAGCAGTAAACATTTGCTGTCATGTAAACAGACATTCACACAGGGTAATATAATCAGGGAGGCTAATCATGGATAAATATATTAATGCACCAATAAGTGATGAGGATGCAAAGAGTCTTCACTCAGGAGATTATGTATACATAACAGGAACAATATATACAGCAAGAGATGCAGCACATAAGAGAATGGCAGAGGCTCTGTCAGCAGGACAGCCACTTCCAATAGACATGAAGAATAATATAATATATTACATGGGACCATCTCCGGCAAGAGAAGGAAGACCAATAGGTTCAGCAGGTCCGACAACAGCAAGCCGTATGGATAAATATGCACCAGACCTTCTTGATTTAGGACTAAAGGGAATGATAGGAAAGGGAAAGCGTTCACAGGCAGTAATTGATGGAATCGTAAGAAATGGTGCAGTGTACTTTGCAGCAGTAGGAGGAGCAGGAGCAATTCTTAGTAAATGTATTAAGAAATCCACAGTAATAGCTTATGATGACTTAGGAACAGAGGCTATAAGAGAACTTGAAGTGGAAAATCTTCCTGTAATTGTAGTAATTGACAGTGAGGGAAACAACCTGTATGAAACAGCTATAAAAGAATATTGCAGAGTATAAATATGGAATAAATGGTAAATACTCCTAATATTAATTTATATTAAGGGCTGTTATTACGGCCTTAAGATTAAATGGGAGGAAAAGTCATGAAAAAGAAAATGACACTCAGGATAATTGTAGGAATGCTTACAATTATCCTGATAGTGACAGGCATACTACCGTTTATGACAAATAAGACGCTCGCCGCAGAAAATGTACTTTCAGATAATATAATACTTGTAACGGAGAATGAAGTATCAGATACAGCAAAAGACGGTTATAGTAAAGTCACATTTAAAATAGGCGACCAGACCAAAGATGTATATATAAAAAATGGCAATACTGTAAAGCTGAAATCCAGCAATAAGAACTATGGTGTAATTGCAGGTGGAATTGAAAATGGAGAAGCAATTACAGAAAATACCGTAATATATGCCAAATCGTATTCTTATCAGGGAACATTATATCTTGAAAAATCTATACAAAGTGAAACACCAGACGAAAATGGTTACTATACACTTCAGTTTTCTGCAAAATCGCAGAATCTTCCATCAATAAAAAGTGAAAATCAGAATGTGATACTTGTATTAGACAGGTCATTCAGTATGGCATGCTCAGTTGACGAAGATGTTGACTCAGACGCAATGGCACCGACTTATGAAAAGACAAGATGGAGTGTTACAATAAATGCAGTTGAAAAATTCTTAGATGAATTTCTGTCAGAAGGCACATCTAATAAAGTATCGGTTATTTCATATTGTGGTTCAGCAAGAACAGAGATAACCAGAACATCAAGCAAAAATGATATTATGAGTAAACTAAATTTAATATACGATGAAGAAATGTATAATAATGATTATAAAAGTTATTATAAGAGAAATGATGTTACAAAGATAGGCAGGGGACTTGGTTCAGCAACTAATATCCAGCAGGGATTAAAGCAGGTATCAGAAATTGCTGGTGATACAACAGGTGCATCAGTAATACTTTTTACTGATGGTGGAGCTAACAGATACGATAATGGGGAAATAGGTGGATATTATTATATAAAAAATAATAATGAAATTAATAGATATAATAAACCACGGGATGAAGTAAACGGTTCATATTATGCAGGAAAGGCCGGTGAAGAGTTAAAAGCTGCCGGTGCTGATATATACACGATAGTTCTTATGAGTAAGGAATCAGATATAACTGATCTCGTAAAAGTATCATTAGGAAATAAATCATTAAACTATGAAAAATCATGGGAAAAAACTTATTTTACATTTTCAGATGGAGGATATGCTAAAGAATTCTATACAGCAGCAAATGCAGAGCAGTTAAATAACAGATTTAAACAGATAATGACAGAAATGACCAGTCTGCAATTTGAAACATCATCAGTAACAGACACACTGGATAAACATTTTGTGCTTGTTGCAGGTCAGGAAAATGTTACAGATAACAAAGATGGAACATTTACAGTGAAATACCCTGAAAAAATTTCTGCAACAGATCAGACAGTTACAGTTAAAATAAAGGCAAAAGACGGAGATACAGGATATTCATATACTAACGATGGCTGTCAGTTTGATGGAACAATAGACGGACTTACCTATACGCAGCAGTTTGAAGAGACTCCGGCAGCAGTAATATTGCCTAATGCCGTCGATGATGAATACACAGTTAATCAGAACGAAGTTCTTGACGCCAGTACAGTTCTTGTCAATGATAATAATAAGATAGTCAATAATCCTAAGAGAAACCTTCAATTGAAGACAGAAATAAAAAAAGATGTGAATAATGGAAAAATTAAATTTAATGAAGATGGAACATTTCAGTATATTCCAGACAAGGGCTTTAGTGGAAAAGACACATTTGAATATAATGTAGTTCTTGTTATAGATGGTAAAGAATATATCAAATCAGCAAAAGTTACTATTAATGTGATTCCTAAGCAGCCAGAGACACCATCAGAAACAGCAAGTGAGAAGGAGACACCAACACCAACGGAAACAGTGAGTGAAAAGGAGACACCAACACCAACAGAGACAGTAAGTGAAAAGGAGACACCAACACCAACGGAAACAGTGAGTGAGAAAGAAATACCAAGTGAGTCAGGAACACCTACACAGACAGAAACTCCGGCAGTTTCTCAGAATGATGAGATTACATCTCAAAACATCAGGACTCCGGAAGTAGCTGCTAATGAAGAGGAGGTTATAGCAAAGACCTCTGTAAAAACAGGAGACAGAAGCAATATGATGTATTTTATAATGCTTATGTTATCAGTTGGTACAGCCATGACAACAACAGTAGTTGTATACAAGAAGAAAAAAGAAGAATAATAATATTAAATAAAAAGCCCCTTGACAATATCAGGGGGCTTTGTTAGAATAATAAATGCGTTTGACGCAGAATTTCATATTATGAGTTAAACATATATGGTTTAGGGCTCGCATTCATGGAATCTGGAGTAGTACTCAAGAGGCTGAAGAGGCGCCCCTGCTAAGGGTGTAGGTCGGGCAACCGGCGCGAGGGTTCAAATCCCTCCTGCTCCGTTGACAGAAAGAAAAAGACAGTCAGAATCTTCTGGCTGTCTTTTTCTTTTATATGATATAATGAGCGTTAGAGAGGGGGAACATGCCTGCATACTCATCCCGAGCGGCGAATGACTATCATGAACAAAGTTCATGATATAATGAGCATTAGCGAAGACAAGTTATTCACAATATTTGTAAAGTTATAAAGGAAATGTGGAATATGACAGAGAGACAGAAAATGATTAGTGGACAATTATACAAGTCAGGAGTAAAGGAACTTGTTAATGACAGAATGTTATGTAAAGAACAGTGCTATGACTTTAATGCATTAAGACCATTACAGACAGAACAACAGTCTGCTATGATTAAGAAAATATTCGGTAAGGTGGGAGCTAATTGTTTTATAACAGCTCCATTCTGGTGCGATTACGGATATAATATAGAAGCAGGTGACAATTTCTACGCAAATCACAATCTTGTAATACTTGACTGTGCCAAAGTAACATTTGGTAATAATGTGTTCATAGCACCAGATTGTGGTTTCTATACAGCAGGACACCCTGTTGACGCTGCAAGCCGTAATGAAGGATGGGAATATGCTTATCCTATTAATGTAGGTAATGATGTATGGATAGGTGGTGGGGTAAAAGTAATGCCTGGAGTAACTATAGGTAATAATGTTGTAATAGGTGGCGGAAGCGTAGTTGTAAAAGATATACCAGACAACAGTATTGCAGTAGGTAATCCATGTAAGGTAATAAAAAAGATAGAATCAGGCAAAGCAAGGGAATATAATATAGAAGAAAAGCATATATAACTTGTATATAAATGTAGTGGAAACCCCTATATATAGTGTGTTTAAAATAAATTACAACTTTTTTAAAAAAAATTGAAAAAAGTTGTTGACAATGTGTACACCTGATGATATTATATACAAGTCGCCGCGGTAAGCGGTAACAAATAAGACTTAA